>Ga0209491_10005169_pt1 | contig 19363 bp, 19 predicted proteins | sample BON02_FD_187213 | JGI IMG/M metagenome (GOLD analysis project Ga0209491, IMG submission 187213) | Freshwater microbial communities from Lake Bonney liftoff mats and glacier meltwater in Antarctica - BON-02 (SPAdes) (version 2) | ecosystem: Environmental > Aquatic > Freshwater > Ice > Glacier... | reverse complement strand
CTTTGCACATGGCCTGGTTCCGGCGACACCCGGCGCCAGGGCTGATCTTCCATTCGGATCGCGGCAGCCAATATGCCAGCAATGATTACCGCAAACTCTTGGCGAACTTCAAAATGGAAAGCTCGAGCTGCGGCTATGGCGCCAGAGCCAGCTGCGTCAGTAGCGACCGCTCCTGCTCCAGCTGAAGCAATGTAACGCGGGTTCGATGAGAATTAAGAAGGGCGCGGGCTTCGGCTTGCGCCTTTTTTTCGCAGTTAGCGCAGCCTTTTTACGAAATACTGTCCGTTATCACGCCGCTCCAGTTTGAAATTATCGAGCGATTTCAACATATCCGATAGCCGCTTGTATCCGTAATTGCGAACGTCGAAGCTGGACCTGTTACCAGCGATTTTGCCGACTTCGCTGATCGCAGCATACCCTTCGTCGTCTCGCTTAGCCGCGCGCCATGCCTCGGACATCAATTCGATCAATTCTCCGTCGACAGCGCCACTGCCCTTCGCCGGCCGCTCTGAAGTTGGGCCAGCATTATCGGCCGCATTACCGGCTATCAACTTTTCAATTTCAATGAATCGCGTGCAGACTGATCGAAACGATTCTGGTGTCTTGGTACTGCCAAACCCGTACACCACGATGCCATCCTGCCTAAGCCGGGTGACCAGCGGCGTGAAATCGCTGTCAGATGTCATAATCCCAAACCCGTCGACTTTGCCCTGATACAATAAATCTATCGCATCAATTGTCATTGCCATATCAGTGGCATTTTTGCCTTTTGACACATCGAATTGTTGTTGAGGTCGAATACCGAATTTGTTGGTGATGGTGTCCCATTTCGCCAAATTATTCTTCGCAAAATTACCATAGGCCCGGCGAATGTTGACCTGGCCTAATTCGGCCATGACGGTCAGCACAGGATCGATGCCTTGCGGGGTGATATTGTCGGCGTCGATCAGCAGCGCGATGTTCTTCAGTGTTTCGTGTGACATAGGTAGAAAGATAGAGTGTGATGCGCAGCGCGCAACCTTCATGCTATTTAGTCAGCCGGATAAAACTCGCCGCGGCCTTCGTCCAGAATGTGGAGGACGCCCTCGGAAATCGCGAAAAATGTGCCATGTAAAGCCAGCTCTCCGTCACGCTCTTTCTGAGCGACAACGGGGAAACTGCGAAGATTTTTGAGGCTGACTTGCACCGCTGCATGTTCCATCGCCCGCTCGGCCTCGCGGCCTTCGGTTCCGTGCTTCGCTAAGACAGATGCGCGAATTTCATCCAGCAGGCCGATCCAATCGGCAATAAAGCCGCCTTCACCCGGTGCAGCGCCGTGCAATTCCTGCGTCAAAGCGGCTTTGGTCCCGCCGCACATGCCGTGGCCCAGCACCACAATCTGGCGAACCTTCAGGACCTGCACCGCAAATTCGAGCGCTGCCGACACACCGTGTAGTCCCGGAGTTGTCTCAAACGGGGGCACCAGCGCTGCCACATTTCGGACAACGAAAATCTGCCCGGGATCAACATCAAATATCTGCGCTGGATCAACGCGGCTGTCGGAACAGGCGATGACTAGTAATTTCGGCGACTGCCCTTTTTCGACCAAATCATCGAAACGCTCGCGCTGTTTGGGATAACCTTCGGCACGAAACCGGCGATAGCCCTCCAGCAAATGTGCGAACTCAGGCACTAAAACCGTTCACCGCGAATTACCTCAACGTCCCACATCGTGAGTAGTAACCCGTGGCTGGATAATATGGGGGCAAGGCTTTCAGCCAGTGCCGCTGCCTTGTCCTGAGACGCGACTGTCAGGATCAGGGATTTCTCTGTGCCCATAAGGCGTTCTTCCTGCCAGGCACCGTCGCGGCCGCTGCCGGATTGCACATTCATCACGGTCCAGCCTGAAATACCGGCGTGGTCGATCGCTTCGGTAACGCGCCGGATCAGCTGCTTATCGGCGAGAACTTCAATACGTTTGCGAATCACTGTCTCGATCATGATGCAATTCCTGCCGGCCCGGACAATGCCACAGCGACAGATGTTATCAGGCCGATATTGACTAGGATGTTGAACGGAAAGGTGATGCTAAGCGACATGGTAAGGTACAATCCGGGATCGGCCTCTGGCAACGCCATCCGCATCGCTGCTGGAACGGCGATATAGCTGGCGCTGGCGCATAATACGCCGAATGCCGCCGCTGAACCAGTGTCGAGCCCAATTGCAGTCCCGGCGAGCACTCCAAGCATTCCGTTAACCAGCGGCAGCGCAATCGCAATTGTGCCGAGCCGCCAAGTCATGGATCTTGCCGACATTATCCGCCGGGCTGCGATCAAACCCATATCGAGCAGGAACAGACACAACACACCTTTGAAGCCAGCGGCAAAAAACGGGCTAATCTCGCTGAATCCGCTTGGGCCCGTAATGAGGCCGATGGCAAAACTACCGAGCAATAAAACCACTGATGCGTTGAGGAACACTTCGTGCAGCATTTCCGACTTTTCGCCGTCGCCGCCGCGCTTGAAACCCTTGGCCAGCAGTAATCCTGTGAGAATGGCAGGCGTTTCCATTGCAGCCAATACCGCGACCATATAGCCGCCCGGCGGAAGGCCCGAGATGTTGAGAATTTCGACCGCTGTCACATAGGTGACCACACTGACAGAACCGTAATGCGCGGCAACCGCGCCTGAATTGATCCGGTCAAGTCGGCCGAAGCCCCTTAGTACTGCAAAAGCGGTAATCGGCAGGAGAAAGCTGGCCGCAATACCAGCAAGCATCGCCACAGCGATTGTACCATCCATGCCGGATTCGGTTACTGCAACGCCGCCCTTAAGGCCAATCGCAGCCATTAAATACAGCGACATACCCTTGGCTAATGCCTCGGGAATCGCAAGATCTGACCGGGCAAACGCCGCCAGCAAACCAAGAATGAAGAACAACACCACAGGTGAGGTGAATGTTTGAAATACATCAGCGTCCATGCGCGGCTGCTAGCGGTGTTCGATTCATTCTGCAATTGGGTTCCGTAGCGGAATTGAAATATCGCCGACGGGCGGTCATTTTCTGCGAATCAAGGGAGACCTACGCCTTGCGGCTTTGCCGGAGGGGGTCTAAATGGCATCACATGAACGATCTTTCCCCTGCGTCGCATGATCCCAAGGTTATAGAAACCGAACGTCCGGCGCGCCTGCGCAAGCCTGATTGGATTCGGGTGAAGGCTCCTGTTAGCAAAGGATACCACGAAACCCGCAAGCTGATGCGCGAGCATAATCTGAACACTGTGTGTGAGGAGGCAGCGTGCCCGAATATCGGCGAATGCTGGACCAAGAAACACGCGACTGTGATGATCCTGGGTGATGTGTGCACCCGCGCCTGCGCTTTCTGCAATGTGAAGACGGGTATGCCGCGCATCGTTGATCCGCTGGAACCGGAACATACCGCAGCAGCGGCGGCCAAGCTTGGCCTTCAGCATATTGTAATCACGTCAGTCGACCGGGATGATTTGCCCGATGGCGGTGCGAGCCAATTCGTGAAGGTCATTAAGGCCCTTCGGCGCGAAACGCCGGGCACCACGATTGAGATTTTGACACCAGATTTTCGCGGTAAGATGCGCCCCGCGGTCGAAGCGATTTGTGAAGCTAGGCCAGATGTTTACAACCATAACCTCGAGACAGTCCCGCGCCTTTATCCGATGATCCGGCCCGGTGCGCGCTACTACGCATCGCTGCGTCTGTTGGAGGAAGTGAAGAGCCACGATCCGATGATCTTCACCAAGTCTGGCATTATGCTGGGGCTGGGAGAACAACGGTTGGAAGTTCACCAAGTGATGGACGATATGCGGACGGTCGATATCGATTTCATGACCATGGGCCAATATCTCCAGCCAACGCCGAAACATGCCGCGGTCGAGGATTTCGTGACGCCCAAGGCGTTCGACGCATTCGGTGCGATTGCGCGTGCCAAGGGGTTCCTGCAGGCCGCTTCGAGTCCGCTGACCCGATCTAGCTACCACGCTGGTGATGATTTTGCTCAAATGCGCGCTGCTCGCGAAGAGAAGCTGGCCAAAAAGCAGGCTCAAAAGCAGGCCGTTTGATGCCCGGTATCCGTGAAATTCGGGACGTTCCCTATAGTGGCGAGCAAATGTTCGACTTGGTCGCTGATGTTGCGCGCTACAAGGAGTTTCTACCGTGGGTCGTTGCCACCCGCGTTCGGTCGGATAGCGACACGGAGATGACCGCCGATATGGTGGTTGGTTTCAAAAGCTTGCGTGAGAGTTTTACTTCAAAGGTGACCAAGCAACGGCCCGATATGATCGATGTCCAATATGTCGATGGGCCGCTGCGGGATCTGGATAATCGCTGGCACTTTGAGCCGCTGCCAGATGGCGGCTGCAGGGTAGATTTTTGCGTCGATTTCACTTTCAAAAACCGCGTGTTCGAAGCGCTTGCGGGCCAATATTTCGACCGAGCGTTCCGCAAAATGGTCGCCGCGTTTGAAGAACGCGCGCAGCAGCTTTACGGCAGCAGCAATTCCAGCGCGCAAAGCGTTGCCTGAAGGCGGACTTCCGCTCGGCTATTTCCGTCAAAGAACTTAAGCTCGCCTTCCGGTTCGCCGGTGCTGTTGCGAATTGCGCGGGCGAAAACCACGGTGCCAACCGGCTTTTTCTCCGTTCCGCCGTCTGGGCCTGCCACGCCGCTGACCGCCACCGCAACATCGGCGTTACTGTTGTTCAAAGCACCCTGAGCCATGGCCCAGACGCAAGCGATGGAAACCGCCCCGAACGTTTCGATTATATCGCTGGATACGCCGAGCATTTCCATCTTTGCTTCGTTCGAATAGGTCACAAAACCGCGGTCCAACACTGCCGATGAACCGGGAATTTCTGTTAGTGCCGCGGCGACCAATCCTCCGGTGCAGCTTTCCGCCACCGTAACTTGACGTCCGGCGGCAGTATTCTCTTCCACCACCCGCTTCGCCAGCGCGTCAATTTCTTTGGGGAGCAGTGCATGCTTCATGGTCAGCGACTCTCGCAAATTGACGGGTTTTTGACATCGACCATCTGAAACAGAAAACCGGCGAACCCGCCTAAGTTTTTGGGCGGCAAGGGGGCCAAAAGCGAAACACCGCGTTCAATCTTGCCGCAATCCTTGACCGGAATTTTCTTGGATACTTCCTGCTGGATTAATGCATCGACAAAAGGCCGAATCGCCTCAGCTGGTAGGCTTGAGATCATCTCAGCCATGCCGTCATTGCCGCTTTTGTTATTGTTGGCGGTAAATTGCATCAGGAAACGCCGCGCACCTGGCCAGGTTGCGTTTTGCTGAGCGACATATGTCCCGTTAAGCTTGGCACCTTGGGTGCGCATATAGCCATCGTCAGCCAGCGATGGGCCGCATTTGGTCTGAAATGCTCCGATCAACGCGGGCATCGAATAAATCACCGCATCGGACAAATCAGCCGGATTGATACACGGCTTCGCCGCGGCTTGCGCCATCGCGACTTGAGCCTGGGATAGTGCCAAAACAGCGCTAGCGGCGGCAAGAAATTTCAGGGTTTTCATAGCTTTGCGATCCTATGTTAAGGCCAAAACAGTCGCGATGGCTTGCGCTGCAATGCCTTCTTCGCGGCCAGTAAAGCCCAGTCGTTCTGTGGTTGTTGCCTTCACACTCACTTGGCCCGTGTCAATGCCAAGCAGCTCGGCAAGTTTCGATCGGATGGTATCGCGGTGCGGTCCGATCTTCGGCGCTTCGCAGATAATCGTCAAATCAACATTGCTGATCCGGTAACCTGCCTGTGCGACAAGCGCGGCGGCATGTTGGACAAATTGAGATGATCGCGCGCCCTTCCATTGCGGATCGCTGGGCGGGAAATGCTCGCCTATGTCGCCAGCGCCGATTGCGCCAAGCAGCGCATCGACAACTGCATGGAGCGCCACATCAGCATCGCTGTGGCCGACCAGGCCGCGATCATGGGGGATCAGCAATCCGCCAAGCCAAAGTTCTTCGCCCGCCCCGAGCCGATGGACGTCATAGCCCATGCCGGTCCGCACAGGTGGCAATTCGGCCATGAAATCCTCCGCAAATGTTAGTTTCTTGAGCGTCTCGTCGCCTGTGACATGGGCGACATCCAACCCTGCCGCCGCCGCGACTTGGGCATCGTCACCTGCCGGGATTCCGATGGTCCAGGCACGGTGTGCGGCAAGAATGTCGGCAAATCTAAATGCTTGTGGTGTTTGAACCCGTCGCAAGCTGTCGCGGTCGGCGGAGCCCGCCATTCTTCCTGCTTCGTCAATTGAAAGGCTATCGACCACTGGCAAGACTGGGATTGCTCCGGGAGTAACGCTCAGCGCGTCAAGCAGTCTCTCAATCACACTGCGGGGCAGAATCGGGCGCGCTGCATCATGGATCAGCACGTGAGCGGGTTCATCCCCCATCAGTGCCTCCAACGCGTTCTTAACCGAGGCTTGCCGCATCTCGCCCCCGGTAATCAGTCGGATGTTAGGTATTTCGGCGAGAGCTGCCCGGGCAATTTCCTCGGCATTCTCCGGGATCGCCACAACGATTGGATTGGCGCCCGCTGCCGAAAGTGCCTCGGCTGAATGACGTAGAACTGGTTTGCCACGCCACATGGTGAATTGCTTGGGCATCGGCTGTCCAGCACGAAGCCCTTGGCCGGCGGCAACGATAATCGCCGCAAAACTTGTGCCGTTCAGCGTGCTAGTGGAGGGGCGATCTGCCATGCAAAGGGGCGCTAGCGGCTTGCGCCCAATGCTGCAATGAACTATGCGCTGCCCAAATTTTAGGCACCCATTCGTGATGACAGAACTTCCACCCCCTCCGGCGCTCAAGCCGATCCAGATCGGTCCGGTTGAGATCGGTTGCCCGGTTGTGCTCGCTCCGATGACGGGGGTCACGGACTTGCCGTTCCGCAAGCTGGTGCGGCGCTATGGCTCCGGCCTCAATGTGACGGAGATGGTAGCTAGCCAGGCGATGATCCGGGAAACGCGCCAGTCCCTGCAAAAGGTCGCTTGGGATCAGATTGAAGAGCCGGTTTCGATGCAATTGGTCGGCTGCGAACCGGTATCGATGGCGGAAGCCGCCAAATTGAATGAAGATCGCGGGGCAGCGATCATCGACATCAATTTCGGTTGTCCGGTTCGCAAGGTCACCAACGGCCTCGCCGGATCGGCACTGATGCGGGAAGTGCCGCTAGCAACCAAACTGATGGAAGCAACGGTCAAGGCGGTTTCCGTGCCGGTCACGGTCAAGATGCGCATGGGCTGGGACCATGACAGCCTGAACGCGCCGGAACTTGCGAAAATTGCCGAGGATCTCGGGGTCAAAATGATCACCGTGCACGGGCGGACGCGCAATCAAATGTACAAAGGTTCCGCCGACTGGAGTTTCATCCGCAAGGTCAAGGATGCGGTGTCTATCCCCGTTATCGTCAATGGTGACATTTGCGGGGTAGAGGATGCGGCAAATGCGCTGGACCAATCGGGCGCTGACGGGTTGATGATTGGGCGCGGCGCGTATGGCAAACCCTGGCTGCTGGGGCAGGTGATGCACTGGCTACGCACTGGAGAGGCCCTGCCAAGCCCGGCCTATGACGAGCAATTTTCTGTTTTGATCGAACATTATCGCGGCATGCTGGACCATTATGGTCCGGATGTCGGGGTTAAAGTGGCGCGCAAACATCTGGGTTGGTACACCAAGGGAATGCATGGTTCGGCCGAGTTCCGCAATCAGGTCAATCTTGTGGAAGATCCAGAGCAGGTGATGGGCGATCTTGAACGGTTTTACACGCCCTTCCTGAACCGCCGCGCGGCATGAGTTACCGGCCCGTGAAGTTGGGAAGTGTTGTACAAGAAGGCGCGCGGCCGCCGGCAAATGTCCAAATAGCCGGGATGGTTTTTGCGGTTTTGCTGTTGGACCGTGAATTGCGCATTGCTGAAGCAAATCCTGCTGCTGAAAGCTTGCTTGGACGCAGCAGCAAACGCTTGCTCGGGACGAACATTACCGAATTGGTCGATTTTGGTGAGGTCGGCATTCTGGACAGATTGAGCGTTGAAGACCAGCAATTGGTGGCGCGCGGAATCTATGCGTTGGTTGGTGGAGAGAGGAAGCGGATCAATTTGACATTGTCGCCGATGGGCACGCATCCGGGGTGGCGGGTGATGTCTTTGTCGGATGGTAGCCGTGATGATATGGCCAGCGAAGGCGAGAAGGAAAATGCCGTCGGTGCGCCAGCGGTTTTGGCGCATGAGATCAAGAATCCTCTCGCGGCCATTCGCGGCGCAGGACAATTATTGGCCCGCCGGGTGAGTGAAAAGGACCGCCCGCTGGCAACCATGATCTGCGATGAGGTCGACCGTATCGCGCGCCTGGTAGACCGGATGCAGAAACTGGGCAGCAACACACCAGACCCAGTCGCGCCGATCAATCTGCACGAGGCGATCCGGAATGCGATGGCTACTGTGCGAGCCAGCGCGCCAAAAGGAGTGGTGTTGGCTGAGGAATTTGATCCATCCTTGCCGCCGGTTTTGGCCAGTCAGGACGCGCTGGAACAAGTCATGATAAACTTGCTGTCGAACGCCTGCGATGCCTGCTCAAATGTTGAAAATGCCGAAGTGACGGTCAAGACCCGGTTCGTTAGCGGATTAGCAATGAGCGCTATTCGTATTGGCGGCTCGATCCGCGTGCCGATCGAGGTGACTGTCACCGACAATGGCCCCGGGGTTGATCCCCAATTTGCAAACAGAATGTTTGAGCCGTTTGTGACTGCCAAGAAGGGCGGTCAGGGTCTGGGTCTCGCGCTGGTTAAGAAACTGCTCGCCGATATGGATGGGCGCATTGGTTACAGCCGGGACGATCGGACGGGGCTCACTAACTTCCGCATCAATCTGCCATTGGCGAAGTAGGGGTAGGCGAAATGCGCGGCACCATCTTGCTGGTCGAGGACGACAATTCCATTGCAACGGTAGTTACCTCCGCGCTGGAGGATGCCGGCTTTTCGGTCATAACATCTGACAGCATCGCCGGACGGGACCGCCATTTGTCTGTCCAGCGGTTTGACGCGATGTTGACCGACGTTGTTCTGACCGACGGCGATGGGATCGAGAGTTTGGGCAGCGTGCGGACGAACCAGCCAGACATGCCGATCATCATTTTGTCGGCTCAGAATACGTTGGATACCGCAATTCGGGCCACTGATACTGGTGCCTTTGAGTATTTCCCCAAGCCATTTGATCTCGATGAATTGGTCCGGGCAGCAGAACAGGCCACCGGCGCACGGGAGAGCGTTCGGGGCGAGACTGAAGAACCAGGCGAAGGCCTGCCGCTGGTCGGGCGCAGTCAGGCAATGCAGGGCGTGTTTCGGATGATCACCCGGGTATTGCGCAACGATCTGACGGTCCTGATCCTGGGCGAATCCGGAACTGGCAAGGAATTGGTAGCCGACGCGATCCATCAGCTTGGCCACCGCAAGACCGGACCGTTCATTGCCGTCAACGCCGCCGCAATTCCCGGCGAATTGATTGAAAGCGAATTGTTCGGCCATGAAAAAGGGGCCTTCACCGGAGCGGTCAGCCAAGCGATCGGAAAATTCGAGCAAGCCAATGGCGGAACGCTGTTTCTGGATGAAATTGGCGATATGCCTGCTGATGCCCAGACCCGCCTGCTGAGGGCCTTGCAATCGGGCCGGATCCGCCGCGTGGGCGGGCGTCAGGAAATTTCTGTCGATGTCCGGATTGTTGCAGCAACCAATCGCGACCTGACGCCGATGATCGCCGCAGGGACATTTCGCGAAGATCTGTTCTACCGCTTAAACGTAGTGCCTATCCAGCTGCCGCCGCTGCGCGACCGGATTGATGACATCGGCGCATTGTCGCGGCATTTCCTGCGTCTGGCGGCGGATGATGGCTTGCCGCTGCGCCAATTGGATGATGCGGCCATAACCATGCTGGAACGCCAGCCCTGGCGCGGGAATGTCCGCGAATTGCAAAATACGGTTTACCGGCTGGCGCTGATGGCGCGCGATGATGTCATTGATACGGAGACAATTTCCAGCGTTCTGGGCGAAGCAATTTCCCTGAGTGGATCGGCCGAAGAAAGCGGAGATTTTGCTAATGCGCTAGAGAATTGGCTAGCTTTGCATGGATCTTCGAACGGGAGACTGTATCAGCAATCGCTGGCGGCTTTTGAAAAACCCCTGTTTGAACATGCGCTGCGGCAGACAGGGGGCAATCAGTTGCGCGCAGCTGAATTGCTTGGGATTAATCGCAATACGCTCCGTAAACGGCTGGTAGAACTGGCGATTGAGCCAGAGCAGTTTTCCGCCGCAAGATGATCAATGCAGCCAACGTCTGTCGAGCGAAAAACTCCGTTCGCCGCAAAATGGCTTGCATAATTGCAACACTATCGTTGTAAGCTTGCAACGATGAAGAGTGCGTCATCTGCGATAACACACAGAAGCCCCCGCTGGATGCGGCGCTTTGCTGTGATCTCGCGGCGAGCGAATTTTTTCCTTATCCTGGAAATCGCTGCCGCGCTTGCATTTATCACAATGGTGGTTGCCACTTATTACAGTTTCAGCAACGGACCGCCTGACGGGCAATTACTGCCATCGGGCCAGGTCGCATCACTGTTGATCGGGACGCTGCTGCCCGCGATTGCGCTGGTGGTATTGCTTGGCCGAAGACTGGCGATCCGCCGTGCAGAAGGAAGCACCGCCCGGCTGCATGTCCGATTGGTGTTTTTCTTTTCCATGGTGGCGGCGGTACCGACACTGCTAGTCGCAGGCTTCGCCGCGTTTCTATTCCAGTCCGGCGTTGATTTCTGGTTTTCCGACGATTCCCGCGGATTGATGCAGAATGCCAATTCACTGGCGCAAAACTATTATGAGCAGAACCAGCTAGAGGTTGCGAACGAAACGGTCGCGATGGCGACTGACATGCGGTATTTTCTTGAACAGGGCACTCTGGCGGATGATGATTTCGCTGATTTCTACCGCTTTCAAGCCCAAGGCCGTGACTTAAACGAATCCGCTATTTTGCAGGAATTGCCCGATGGCAGCCTACGGACGGCTGCGATGTTCGATTTGCCGGTTGATAATCAACCGCAAAATCTTCGGAGCGGGATTTTTGATCAGGTTCGCGGGGGCGAAGCAGTGGTGGTTCAGGGAAGCGCGACACGGATCGAGGCGGTGTCTGCGATTGATCGGGAAAGCGGGATATATCTGTACAATGCCCGCAATTCCGAGGCGCAGTCGTTCACATCATTCGAAAGCGCGAAACACATCGCGTCTGCTTACGAAGTTCTGACCAATCGGGCGAGAGCGCTCCAGCTCCGGTTCAACCTCGCATTGTTTTTTGTCTCGATTATCTTGGTGATGATCGCAGTATGGTTTGCCCTGCGGTTCGCCGACCGACAGGTTGAACCCTTGACCGAATTGGTTGGCGCTGCCCGCAAGGTCGGCGCGGGTAATTTTGCGCTTCGGGTCGATGGGCGGACAGGTAACGACGAGATCGGGCAATTGAACCGGGCATTTAATCGGATGACCGCGCAAATCGAAGAGCAGACCGGTGCGTTGGTCAATGCCAACAGTCAGTTGGATGCGCGGCGAGCATTCATGGAAACGGTGCTGGAATCGGTAACAGCCGGCATCATCTCGATCAGTCCTAACGGGCAAGTCTTGCTGATGAACAGTTTGGCCCAGCAGTTGCTGCTTGGAGAACGCGGGCCGACACCGCTGGAGCTACCGCTCGAAACACTCTCTCCGCAAATATCGGCGCTGGTTGGTTCGGGTCTGCGGAGCGGGATCGTGAACTACAACAAGGGCGGCGAGCTACTGACATTAGCAGTAAAAATCGCTGACGCGCCTGAGGGCAAGGTGATTACCTTTGAAGATATCACCCGGCAATTGCTGGATCAGCGGCAGGCTGCATGGTCCGACGTTGCCCGGCGGATCGCTCATGAAATCAAGAACCCACTAACCCCGATTCAACTCGCCACCGAACGTTTGAAGCGTCGATATCGTAAGCAAATAGACGTCGACGGCGAGCTGTTCGACGATTTAACCAACACGATTGTTCGTCAGGTTGGCGCCTTGCGCAATATGGTTGATGAATTCTCATCCTTTGCCCGGTTACCCAAACCGGTGTTCCGCGAGGAGAATGCGATTGATCTGGTCCGCCAATCCCTATTCTTGCAGGAGGTGGCTCATCCCAAAATCAACTTCGATCTGACCACTGAGGAACAAGGCGCCATTCTGATTGCCTGCGACCGTCATCAATTGGGCCAAGCGATGACCAATGTTCTCAAGAATGCGGTTGAGGCAGTCGAGGCCCGTAGCGCATTTGCTGAGCCTGATTTTCGAGGTAAAATTTTGGTTGCGGTATCTACTGACGACGATGATTTCGTGGTCTGCGTGGAGGATAACGGAGTTGGCCTTCCGCAGGACCAGGACAGCATTATGGAACCATATGTTACAACCCGCGAAAAGGGCACCGGACTGGGGCTCGCGATCGTGAACAAGATTGTCGAAGAACATGGCGGGGATATGAATTTCGGAGCCGCCGAGGGGGGCGGGACGCGTGTGACACTTCGCTTCGCCCGAAATCCTGTCGCTTCTGATCAGATTGTTCTGGGGGCGCAAAATAGCCTGGGCAGCGGCTCCGCCGCATGACCTGCAGAAAGGTAGACGCGCAATGGCGCTAGATATCCTCGTAGTCGATGATGAACGCGATATTCGTGAGTTGGTTTCAGGCGTCCTTAGTGATGAGGGCTATGAATGCCGCACCGCTGCGGACAGCACTTCGGCGCTTGCCGCGATCGATGAACGCCGTCCCAGCCTGGTGCTGCTCGACGTCTGGCTACATGGCAGCGAAATGGACGGGCTCGAGGTTCTCGATGCGATAAAGCTGCGCGAACCGGAATTGCCGGTGATCATTTTTTCCGGCCACGGCAACATAGACACCGCAGTATCCGCCGTTAGCCGCGGCGCGATGGATTTTATCGAGAAGCCTTTCGAGGCAGAACGCTTGTTGCTGTTGGTTGAAAGGGCAACCGAAACAGAGCGACTGCGCCGCGAAAATACGCGGCTTCGCCAAGGCTTCACCCATGCTGAGGGATTCACTGGAAATTCCGCGGTAATCAATCAGGTTCGCGCGACGTTGAAACGGGTCGCGGGGACAGGCAGCCGCGTCATGATTACCGGCCCTGCTGGTGCCGGCAAGGAAGTTGCAGCCCGCCTGCTGCATGGCTGGAGCACGCGCAGTGACAGCGCCTTCGTGATTGTCAATTCTGCCCGAATTACGCCTGAGCGGTTCGAACAAGAATTGTTCGGCGAAGAGTCCGATGGCAAACTTGTCCGTCCGGGTCTGTTGGAAATGGCCGATGGTGGGACATTATATCTCGACGAAATAGCGGATATGCCGCTGTCTACTCAGGCGCGTATTTTGCGTATCCTGACCGAACAGAGTTTCGTCAGGGTGGGCGGCAATCGCCAGATCGGGGTCGATGTTAGGGTGGTGTCTTCAAGCTCGCGCGATCTGCAATATGAGATGGAGAATAAGAGCTTCCGCGAAGATCTGTTCTACCGGTTAAATGTCGTGCCGATTACGATCCCGTCATTGGCTGAGCGCCGCGATGACATACCTGCATTGGCGCATCACTTTTTTACCCGATATGCAGCCGAACAGGGAATTGTCGCCCCGGACATGACTGAAGAATCCATGGCGGCGCTGCAGGCCTATGACTGGCCGGGCAACGTGCGCCAATTACGCAACGTGGTGGAACGAACAGTAATATTGACCCCGCGCGAAAGGCTGGACGCGGTCGAACCAGATATGCTGCCGAGCGAAGTAGTTGGCGGGAAGTTAGGCGGTTCGACAGGCGTTTCGGCTCTGATGGGCGTTCCCTTGCGTGAAGCCCGAGAAAGCTTTGAGCGCGAGTATCTGAGCATCCAGATCCGGCGGTTTTCCGGTAATATATCGAAAACGGCCAGCTTTATCGGGATGGAGAGATCAGCGCTCCATCGCAAATTGAAATTGCTTGGGATGGGCGAACGAAACGCCGAAGAACGTAAAGGATGATGATCAATAACCACTTGGCCGTTATTTAGAATTGCAGACTTTAATTGAAATTGTCATAATCACATGAAACTATCGGCTTTCATTCTCGTTACAAAGGGGATGGGCCAGATCGCGGACCGCAACAACGGCCGCCAAAAAAAAGGTGACAGTAAATGTCAGAAGGACGCACTCTCTCCGCTCGACCAAAGCCGACGCCAACTCCGGACGCAGCGACTGCTGAGCCTGGGAAAAAAGGCAAACAGGCCAGTCTTCAGGATTCGTTCCTGAATTTGCTGCGCAAGGATAAGACCCCAGTGACCATGTTCCTGGTCAAGGGCGTCAAATTGCAAGGTATCATAACCTGGTTCGATAATTTCTCGATTCTGCTCCGCCGCGATGGCGAATCGCAACTGGTTTACAAACACGCGGTTTCGACGCTGATGCCGGGGCAAGCGATCGACGCAGACCAATTCGACAGTGCTGACAATCAACGCAAACAGCGTTTGCTGCAGGATGTATTCCTGTCCCGCGTTAGTGAAGCGGAAGCGCAAGTCACCATGTTCTTGGTCAACGGTGTAATGCTGCAAGGCAGGATTACTGCCTATGATCTGTTTTGTATGCTATTGGAACGCGATGGTTTCGTGCAGCTGGCCTACAAGCATGCAGTATCAACCATTCAGCCCACGACACCTGTCGACCTATCGGGCGAATGGGAAGGTGAAAACAACTGAGCTTTGATGATAATTTGTTAGGAGAAGTCTCGCGCGGTGCGCGGGCTTTGGTGATTTGTCCTGATATTCGCGGGGCTAAGCACGATCTGGATGCAGGCTCGCGGCTGGAGGAGGCCTGCGGCCTTGCCTTGGCAATTGGCATCGAAGTAGCCGAAGCGTTCGTTCTGCCGGTTCGTGACGTGAAACCTAACACCTTGTTTGGTTCAGGACAGGTCGAAATCATTGCGACCAAATGCGAGCAGGAAGAAGCGGAGCTGGTAGTTGTTGACGGTGCATTGTCGCCGATTCAGCAACGCAATCTAGAGACCAAACTGAAGCGTAAAGTCATTGACCGTACGGGATTGATCCTCGAGATTTTTGGGGAGCGGGCAGCAACAGCGGAAGGCCGCCTGCAAGTCGAGCTGGCGCATCTGGATTATCAGCAGAGCCGCCTGGTTCGTAGTTGGACCCATTTGGAACGGCAGCGCGGCGGTTTTGGATTTCTGGGCGGGCCTGGCGAAACCCAGATCGAGGCTGATCGCCGAATGATCCGTAAGCGGATGGCGCGCCTCCGCAAGGAATTGGAGCAGGTTCGCCGCACGCGGGCGCTACACCGCGAACGGCGGGGCAGGGCGCCTTGGCCGGTTATTGCGCTGGTGGGCTATACCAATGCCGGCAAATCAACATTGTTTAACCGGCTGACCGGGTCTGATGTGATGGCGGAAGATTTGCTGTTTGCCACGCTCGATCCGACCATGCGGGCAATCCGTTTGCCCGGTGTGGAAAAGGTGATCCTGTCCGACACGGTTGGCTTCATCTCGGATCTTCCAACCCAGTTGGTCGCTGCATTCCGCGCGACGCTGGAAGAAGTTACTGCGGCTGATGTGATCGTGCATGTGCGTGATATTTCCAGCCCCGCTTCGGCGGCCCAGAAGTCACAAGTACTCGAAGTTCTCGCCGGTTTGGGCGTGACCGATGGAGAGGAAGAAGAAAATCCGATCCCGATTATCGAAGCGTGGAACAAATGGGATTTGTTGGATCCAGAGCGGACCACGGTTTTGGCTGAGATCGCCGCCGCTGATGATACGATTGTACCGGTATCGGCCGTGACCGGTGCCGGGATGACCAAATTTGTGGACACGCTCGACGCCTTGCTAACGGCGAGCTCCAAGCTCTACAAGATTGTCCTGCCCGCTGCCGAGGGGCAGAAACTGGCATGGCTGCATGCGCATGGGCAGATAATGTCGGAAAAGGATGCCGGGCAGGGCGAAAATGGCCCGATGCGGGCGTTTGAAGTGCGACTGTCACCCAAGGAATTTGGGCGCTTCGCCAGTCTTTAAAGCTGCCATGCCGCAGCTCTGAGAACGTTGGCCCTGCACCGATCCATAGGATCAATGCAGGGCCAGTTTTCATTGCTGCGTTAGAATTTATAGCCAACCTCTACACCGACCAGGCGCCGCGCGCCGGGCGAGATGAACGATCCGCCAAATTCAATCGCCGGAATTGCTTCCGAGATATATTCTTCATTGAGCACATTTTCGGCGAAGACTGCCGCGGTAAAGTTTCCGGTGTCGATCCCGGCACGCAGATTGAGCACTGCAAATGTGTCGCGCTGGGCCACGTCATAACGCGCGTTGCCTGTTTCAGGTGGCAGGAATGACAGTGCGGAAAATGGCAACAGACCGGTGAACAGTGTGGGCCGTTCCTGATCCTGTACCGAATGGAACCAGGTTGGTCCTGTAATCCGGTAATTTGCACGAACGATCAAATCGATCGCATTCGTCAGTGGAGCCTCGATCTCCGTACCCAGATTGATCGTGTAATCAGCGGTATAAGGTGATTTATTGCCAACCGTATATGTACGCGAGCTATTTTCCTTAATCTCGCTGCCAATCGAGCGGCCCGCTGCCGTCGGAAGCAAGCCGGACCTCGGCGCTGATGTCACGCTGGGCACGGGTTTGATATTGGGTGCCGTCACACGTTGTCGGGCTATACGCGCCAAAGGTCGATCCGTTGGCAGGGGCGAACAGGAATGGCACCGGGATGTCACCGATGAAACCGGGCGGTAGAGTTGGATAGCCGGTCAGATCTGCCGTGGTGGCAAAACAGCTATCGACTGTGGATTGAACCGCTGGATCAGTAAAACCGATATAGCGGGCGAAATCGGCTGAAGTGCCATCCGCCACCAGCGCCTGATCGACATCGGAATACAGCGCCCATGCCGTGAGTACTACACCGCCGAAATCATGTTCAGCCTTGGCCGAGACATCGAAACTGTCTTGCTCGTTGGTAGGGCGGATATTGCCGTAATAGTCGAATTCGTGCTTGTTCACGTCTTCGTAGAAAGCCGGGGCTACTGCGCCAAAGCCGGGCAGGTGAAACGAGGTGTTGAAGTTGATCGAAGCGCCGCGCAATTGTGAATAGCGCGCCTTGATATCCAGTTCCGTCGCTTCGCCCAATTGTGTGACCAGCCGGCCATCGACGGTCCAAACTTCCTGATCGTCGACCACCTTTTCGTTATTAAGGAATGTGTTGCGGAAAAATCCGTCGGTCGTGCGATAATAACCGGACAGGACAAAGCCCATATTGTCGCTGATCGGGCCAGCTATGTGGCCGGTTGCCTCAATGGTGTTTTCATTGGCGTAAGATGCACGCACCGCGCCCTCGAAGAAATCTCCTGGCTTCAATGTCTGCAGGACAATTGCGCCAGCCGCTGCGTTGCGGCCGTAGATTGCGCCTTGGGGGCCCTTAAGAATTTCCACCTGACGCAAGGTTCCTTGCGCCTGGTTCAGTTGGGCAGTGTTTGTTTTCAGGATGCCGTCCACGACCAGTGCGACCGAGCTTTCCGCATCGCGTGCGCCATTGATACCGCGGATGTTGACCTGCGTATCGCCTGCCTCAGCCGTGCCGGTTACGATGGTGACGCCGGGCGTCAACTGCGCGAAGTCCTGTGCCTGCGAGGCCCCGGTCTTCTCCAAGGCGTCAGCGGTCAGAACCGACACGGACGCCGGAACGTCTTGTAAACGCTCGCTCTGCCGGCGGGCGGTTACGATGATGGTGTTGGACGTTTCTGCTGCGCTAGCAGCGGGTGCCTCTTGTGCAAAGGCGGGGGCAGCCATCAAAGGGCCTAAAGCGATTGAGGCGCAAAGGAGTGGCTTTGTAATACGGTGCATAATCATTTCCCTGAGGTTCCGGCGCTTGCGGCCGGATTGTTGCTTGCCTGCATCCCTGTCTATTGTATACAAAATGCCAAGGTCAAGTAAATTGGATAATTAATGTCACGTGCCTCCAACAGAGCTTACGATGGTATTCGGCGGATGATTGTTTCCGGCGAACTGAGTTCCGGCGCTCCGCTGGGCGAGGAGGCGCTGGCGGAGCTGTGCGGGGTGTCACGAACCTCGGTTCGGGAGGCCCTCAGGCGGCTCGAAAGCGAGATGCTGGTCCGCCGAACCGATTCGCAGCGAAGCTTTGTGGCGGACTGGACGGTTGACGAGATTGAAGACGTGTTTGAGCTGCGTGGAATTTTGGAAAGTAGAGCTGCACGCAGAGCCGCAGAGCGAATGGATCCAGTTTCTCTGCGCCACTTGGTAAAGAGTAATAAAGCCATTGGGCAGGCAATTTCTTCGCCGACTCCGGACATCGATGGCTTTCTTGAAAGCAACCGGGCGTTCCACGGGCTCATCCTGAAGGTTGCCGCATCGCCGCGGCTGACCACATTGCTTAGTAGCCTGATCGAACAGCCGGTGGTGTGGCGGACGGCGCATCATTACGGGCGCGATGAATTACGCAGATCGCACCGCGAACATGATGAATTGCTCGCTGCCTTTGCTCGGCATGATGGGGCATGGGCAGAATCCATCATGCTCGCGCATATCCGGCGAGCATTCCACGCATATTCGGATGCCCATCGGGGGCTCAGAATGACCGATGGTTCAATCGGGAGGGCGGAAGCTAAAGCCTAATATGTATACAGATTCTATTGAAATGGTTGAAGTAAGTCCGCGAGACGGGCTCCAGAATGAAAAGGAGCCAATCGCGACTTCGGACAAGCTGGCGCTGATTGAACGGGCTATCGGCGCGGGATCGCGCCGGATCGAAGTCACCAGCTTCGTCAATCCCCGCGCTGTGCCGCAAATGGCTGATGCTGAAGATGTTTGCGCCGGTTTGCCTGATCGTGATGACGTTACCTATATCGGTTTGGTGATGAACCGGCGAGGTGCGGAGCGAGCAATCGGAACCGGGCGGATTGACCAGTTGGGCGCGGTTGCAGTCAGCACAGACAAATTCGCGATGGCCAATCAGGGCCAGACCAGCGCTGGATCGGTCGAGGCGGCGAGCGAGATCATCAGGCTGGCGATTGATTCCGGGTTGACCGGCCAGGTTACCATCGGCGCTAGTTTCGGTTGCCCCTTCGAAGGTGAAGTGTCCGAGGATCATGTGGCCGCAATGGCCGAGGCCCTGGCCAAAACCGGCGCCGTAGAAATTGCCCTTGCCGACACGATCGGGGTTGCGAACCCGGCCCATGTTTCCCGCCTAGTGAATAGAGTGCGTAAAACTATCGCCCCGCTGCCTGTTCGTGTGCATTTCCATAACACGCGCGGGA
>Ga0209491_10005168_pt1 | contig 19366 bp, 24 predicted proteins | sample BON02_FD_187213 | JGI IMG/M metagenome (GOLD analysis project Ga0209491, IMG submission 187213) | Freshwater microbial communities from Lake Bonney liftoff mats and glacier meltwater in Antarctica - BON-02 (SPAdes) (version 2) | ecosystem: Environmental > Aquatic > Freshwater > Ice > Glacier... | reverse complement strand
TCTGAGCACCGCCCACTGGGCTGCTGTCAGCCCCTGCACGAGCCCCTCGCCAGAGGCTATGCGCCCCAAGTGAAAGACCAACTCGGCAATCGCGCGACTGTTCATTTTCAACTCCTTGATCATCCGTGGATGATAGCGTTTAAAAACCTTGTTGGTAATAATGTGATTTCGAATCGAAACTAGTTGGCTTTCTGTTTCTCGGTTATCTTATGGTTCTCTTTGCTGACTTTGGAGCTTGACTTATGGCAATTACATTGACTGAAAATGCGGCAAAACAGATCCAGCACCAGATTGCCAAGCGCGGCAAAGGGATTGCTCTGCGCATCGGCATCAAAAAAGTGGGTTGTACCGGCCTGGCGCACACCTTCGAGATTGCTGACGAAATTCACGCGAACGATCACAGCTTCGAGTCGCATGACGCCTGTGTGCTGATCAATGCCGACAACCTGGTGTTTCTCGACGGCTCGCGTATCGATTTCGTCACCGAAGGGCTCAAGCAGATGTTCAAATTTGACAATCCCAACGTCGACAGCGAGTGCGGTTGCGGTGAGAGCTTCAACGTGAAAAAGCCCAAGCGTGATGTCAAAAACACAGAGGTGACACCATGAGCACGCCGGGCCGTCCCAAGGCGAATATCGCAGTGCGAAGCACGGAGGTTTCCTGATGAGCGCAATTGCTGAAAACACCCAGACTGAAATGCCCGCAGCCCTGATTTTTACCGACAGTGCTGCGGCCAAAGTCGCGGATTTGATTGCCGAAGAAGGCAATCCTGACCTGAAGCTACGCGTTTTTGTTCAGGGCGGCGGCTGCTCCGGCTTCTCCTACGGTTTTACCTTTGACGAAGTCGCCAACGAAGACGACACGACGATGACCAAAAACGGGGTGTCTCTGCTGATTGATGCGATGAGCTACCAGTACCTTGTGGGGGCGGAGATTGACTACAAAGACGACCTGGAGGGTGCGCAGTTCGTCATCAAGAACAACCCTGGTGCGACTTCCACCTGCGGCTGCGGGTCGTCCTTCTCGGCCTAACGGAGGAACAAAATCATGAGCGCAGTATTGCAAAACATCGTCAACCAGCCCTACAAACACGGATTTGTCACAAACATCGAGTCCGACGTTGCGCCCAAAGGGCTGAATGAAAACACCATCCGGATGATTTCAGCCAGGAAGAACGAACCGGAGTGGCTGCTCGAGTTCCGGCTCAAGTCTTACGAGGCATGGCTCAAGATGGATCAGCCGACGTGGCCAAACGTCCACTTTCCGAAAATTGATTATCAGGCGATCAGCTATTACGCGGCGCCCAAGCAGAAGCCGAAGTTGAAAAGCATGGACGAGGTCGATCCTGAATTGCTGCGCACCTTCGAGAAACTCGGCGTACCGCTGCATGAGCGCATGGCGCTGGCGGGCGTTGCGGTTGACGTCATTTTCGACAGCGTATCGGTGGCGACCACCTACAAGCACAAGCTGGCCGAGGTCGGTGTCATTTTCTGTTCGATGTCGGAGGCGGTGCTGGAGCATCCGGCGCTGGTGCAGAAGTATCTCGGTACGGTGGTGCCGAACGGTGATAACTTTTACGCCGCGCTCAACTCGGCGGTGTTCACCGACGGCTCCTTCTGTTTCATCCCCAAGGGCGTCAAGTGCCCGATGGATTTGTCGACCTACTTCCGCATCAACACCGAAGAAACGGGGCAGTTCGAACGCACACTCATCATTGCCGAGGAAGGCGCATCGGTCTCCTATCTCGAAGGCTGCACGGCACCCGCATTCAGCTCCAACCAGCTACATGCGGCGGTGGTCGAGCTGGTGGCGCTCGACAACGCCGACATCAAGTACTCGACGGTACAGAACTGGTATGCAGGTGACGAAAACGGCGTCGGCGGCGTTTACAACTTCGTCACCAAGCGCGGCCTGGCCAAAGGCGTCAACTCGCGCATTTCGTGGACCCAGGTCGAGACCGGATCGGCGATCACCTGGAAATATCCGTCCGTCGTGCTGCGTGGCGATAACTCGGTGGGCGAGTTCTATTCGGTCGCGGTCACCAATCACCTGCAGCAGGCCGACACCGGTACCAAGATGATCCACATCGGCAAGAACACGCGCAGCACCATCGTCAGTAAAGGCATATCGGCCGGTCGTTCGAACAACAGCTACCGCGGCCTGGTCAGGATTGCCCCCACCGCTGCCGGTGCGCGCAATTATTCGCAATGCGACTCGATGCTCATTGGCGACCAGTCCGGCGCCAACACCTTCCCCTACATCCAGGTAAAGAACAACAGCGCCGTCGTTGAACACGAGGCCTCGACCTCGAAGATCGGGGAGGACCAGCTGTTCTATTTCGCGCAGCGCGGGATTGGCGCCGAGGCGGCGGTGTCGATGATCATCAACGGATTCTGCAAAGACGTATTTCAACAATTGCCGATGGAGTTTGCGGTCGAAGCGACCAAGCTGCTCGGTTTCAAGCTCGAAGGAAGTGTCGGATGATTCTGCAAGACAGCAAAACGCTGCTCGAAGTGCGCGGGCTGCGCGCAACCGTGAACGGCATCGAAATTCTGAAGGGACTGGACTTCACCGTGAAGAGCGGTGAGGTACATGCCATCATGGGGCCGAACGGCTCGGGCAAGAGCACCTTCGCCAAGGTGCTGGCGGGTCACACGGCCTATGAAGTCACGGCCGGAAGCGTGCTGTTCGACGGCAATAACCTGTTCGACCTTGCCCCCGAGGAACGTGCCCGTGCCGGTGTGTTTCTCGCATTTCAATATCCGATCGAGATACCCGGTGTCGCCAACAGCCAGTTTCTGCGACTCACCTACAACACGGTGCAGGCGCAGCGCGGCAAGGAAGAACTCGACCCGCTCGAATTTGACGACTTTGTACGCGAGAAGATGAAACTTCTTGAGATGAGTCCCGATTTTCTTGACCGCAGTGTCAACGAAGGCTTCTCCGGCGGCGAGAAGAAGCGCAATGAAATTCTGCAGATGGCACTGCTCGATCCCCGTCTGGCGATTCTCGACGAGACCGATTCCGGCCTCGACATTGACGCTCTCAGGATCGTCTCTCAGGGTGTCAACCAGCTCGCCAACAATAGCAATGCCACTATTTTGGTGACCCATTACCAGCGACTGCTCAACTACATCGTGCCCGACTTCGTGCACGTCATGGACGCGGGCCGCATTGTCAAGACCGGCGGCAAGGAGTTGGCGCTTGAACTCGAGACGCGGGGCTATGACTGGGTCGCTGCCGATCACCAGGCAGCGAGCGGGACGAGGGTGGCGGAGGGGGCGGCATGAGCGCGCTGGGCCGCCTCAAGGGCGAATATCGGAGTGCGCAGCGCAAAGGCCACCTTATGAGCACAGTGACCTCTACTCGTCGACCAACTGCGGGTTACCTCGAAACGCTGTTGGCAGGCCAGCCGCAGCTGCCAGCCAGCCCGTTGGCGTGGATCAATGCGCTGCGCGCCGATGCGGTCAATCGACTCGATGTCCTGACGCTGCCCACCCTGCGTGACGAGGAGTGGCGCTTTACCGATATTTCTCCGCTTACCAAACTGTCGTTTTCTCCGGCACTCAGCGCAACCTATCTGCAAGCCGCCGACATAGCGCATTTCCATATTGAAGAGGCAACCACCCGACTAGTTTTTGTGGATGGCATCTATGCGCCGCAGTTGTCCAGTGCGGCATCAAACAGCGGCGTGGTGGTGTCCAATCTGCCAACCGCACTTGCCACGCACGCTGCGGCGATCGACGCACATCTCGGACGTCACGCAGCATTCCGCGACAACGGTTTCGCTGCGCTCAATACGGCCTTCCTGCATGATGCGGCAGTGGTTGTTGTGCCGCGCAGCGTGGCGCTGGCAGCGCCGGTGCACCTGCTGTTTATTGCGACGCAAAAAGAGGTTGTAAGCACTCCGCGTTGCCTGGTGGTTGCCGAGACTGGTAGTGTAGTGACAGTGATCGAGGATTACGTCGTGTTGTATCAGCCGCGTTGGCAAGAACAAGCCCATTTCACCAACGCTGTGACCGAAATCGCACTGGAAGACAATGCGCGTGTGAATCACATCCGGATTCAGCGCGAAGGTACACAAGCGTTTCATATCGCCAATTGCGCGGTGTCCCTTGGACGTTCGAGCAATTATCAGTCGGTGAGTGTCGCGCTGGGCGGACAGATTTCACGCTACAACCTCAACGTGTTGCTGGCTGAAGGCGCCGAGTGCGCGGTCGACGGGCTGGCACTCATTGCCGCTAATCAGCTGGCAGATACCCATACCTGCATCGACCACGCACAGCCGCACGGCGTGAGCCGCCAGTTACACAAATGCATTGTCGGCGGCAGCGCGCACGCGGTGTTCAATGGCAAGGTGCTGGTGCGTCAGGGTGCGCAGCGCACCGACTCGGTACAGTCGAGCCGCAACCTGCTACTCACAAACAAGGCCCACGTCGATGCCAAGCCGCAGCTAGAGATTTTCGCCGACGACGTGAAATGCGCGCATGGTGCGACGATCGGTCAACTTGACGGCGAGGAAGTGTTTTATCTGAAGAGTCGCGGACTGTCCGATAGCGTCGCGCGCAATCTGCTGACCTATGCGTTCGGCGCTGAGATCATCAACCGCATACCCGTCGCATCGCTCAAGCACCAGCTGGAGCAGTCGGTGCTCGAACAAACCAGCAGTCAGTCATGAACGCCGTCCAGACCGCACTCGCCTCCCCATCGACACCCGTCCTGCTGTCGTCCGTGCCTGGCGTGGCAACGACCAACAGGATGCCCGCTATGGAACCATTCGATGTCGAGCGCATACGCGCTGACTTTCCGATCCTCCAACTCCAGATCGACGGCAAGTCGCTGGTCTATCTCGACAATGCCGCATCGAGCCAGATGCCGCAGCAGGTGATCGATCGTCTGGTGCGCTACCAGACGAGCGAGCACGCCAACATCAACCGCGCAGTGCATTATTTGTCAGAGACCGCGACCGCCGAATACGAGGCTGCTCGTCGCAAGCTGCAGCGCTTCATCAACGCACCCGAAGAGCGCGAAGTGATCTTCACCAGTGGCACCACCGATGCGATCAACCTGGTGATGTACGGCTACGGCCGCAAGTTCATCAAGGCCGGGGATGAGATTATTCTGACCACGCTCGAGCACCATTCGAACATCGTTCCGTGGCAGATGCTAGCCGAAGAAACCGGCGCGAAGATCAGAGTGGTACCGATCAACGACGCCGGTGAACTGATGATCGATGAATATGAAAATCTGTTCAACGCACGCACCAAGCTTGTGGGCGTGATGCATGTTTCGAACGCGCTGGGCAGCATCAACCCGGTCAAGCAGATGATCGCGTTTGCGCATGCCCACGGCGTGCGGGTACTGGTTGACGGCGCACAGGCGGTGCCGCACATGCAAGTCGACGTGCAGGATCTGGATTGCGACTTCTACGCGTTTTCAGGCCACAAGCTGTGCGGTCCGACCGGCATCGGCGTGCTGTACGGCAAGGCCGGGCTGCTGGAAATAATGCAGCCTTTCAAGGGCGGCGGCGACATGATTTTGTCGGTGACGTTTGAAAAAACCACCTACAACACCATCCCGCACAAATTCGAGGCCGGAACGCCGCCGATTGCCGCCGCCATCGGGCTGGGTGCCGCAGTCGACTACTTGTCAGGCATTGGCATGGCAGCCATTGCCCGGCACGAGCACGCATTGTTGAGCTACGCGACGTCGCAGATGATGGAGATGCCTGGGGTACGCATCATCGGCACCGCCAAAAACAAGGCAGCGGTCATATCGTTCATCATTGACGGCGTGCATCCGCACGACGTCGGAACCCTGCTAAGTCAGGAGGGCGTTGCGGTGCGCACCGGGCATCATTGCGCGCAGCCGGTGATGCAGCGCTTCAAAGTTCCGGCCACCTCGCGTGCCTCGTTTGCGTTTTACAACACACTGGCGGAGGTCGATGCATTGATGGCCGGCATTCGCAGCGTGCAGAAGGTGTTTGCGTAATGGCCAACTATAAAGCGCTGTATCAAGAGGTCATCCTTGACCACAACAGGAAGCCGCGCAACTACGGCGCGCTCGATCACGCGAGCCACCATGCGGTGGGCCACAACCCGCTGTGTGGCGATCACATCAGTGTGGCGCTCAGTCTTGATCGCGACTGCGTAGCCCGCATCGCGTTCCAGGGTGAGTCGTGCGCGATTTGCAAGGCGTCGGCGTCCATGATGACGTCGGCGGTCAAGGGAAAAACGCGTGCGGACGCGGAAATTCTGATCCAGGAATTTCTCGCCATGGCTACTGGAAAGCTCAACCTTGACAGCCTGAATCACATCGGAAGGCTCGCTGTATTCGCCGGTGTGAGCGACCTGCCGACGCGCGTCAAATGCGCGATTCTGCCGTGGCACACGCTGCACGCCGCGTTCAATTCAGTTGCCAGCGCCTCGACTGAAGCCGAGAAAGACCCGATGCACGCGCCGCTCGGCAGCGCGTGATGCTCTCTATTTCTTTCCACAGAATACAACCGTGAGAGGACAAGATGCTGACAGCGAATGAACTTAGAAACTACATCATGAATGGGCTGGACTGCGATCACGTGGAAGTGCTGGGCGATGACGGCCAGCACTTCGAGGCGGTGGTTGTGAGCCCGCAATTTACTGGCAAAAATAGGGTGCAGCAGCATCAACTGGTGTATCTGGCACTCGGAGATCGCATGCGCTCGGAAATTCACGCGCTGGCCATGCAGACATTCACGCCCGAGGCCTGGGTGCAATCTGCCATATAGCTCTGGAGAAATGAACAATGAACGTACAGGAAAAAATTCGCCAGCAGGTCACCAACCATTCCATCGTGCTTTACATGAAAGGCACGCCACAGGCCCCGCAGTGTGGTTTTTCCAGCGCAACGGTGCAGATGCTCCAGGCGTGCGGTGTCCCGGACTTTACCGCCGTCAACGTGCTGGCCGACCCGGAAATCCGCGATGGCATCAAGGCTTACAGCAACTGGCCGACGGTTCCGCAGCTCTACATCAAAGGCGAGTTTGTCGGTGGCGCCGATATCGTGCGCGAGATGTACAGCCAAGGTGAACTGCAGAAATGGATTGATTCAGCGATGGGTTGATCGTATTGAAACTGGTTATATGCGGGGAACTCCCTTGACTGGCTTGCTGTATTTTCGGACGCAAGAGAGTGGCCCCGCTTTCAGGAGCTGAAAATGCCAAAAATTACAGATATTGAAGACACGCCGAATCCGAACGCGGTGAAGTTCACCCTTTTCGAGCCGCTCACCTGGGGCATTTCGCGATCATACGAGAACGCCGAGCAGGCGAAGGACGATGAGCTCGCTACCGCGCTATTCAACATTGCGCATGTCAGCAATGTGTTTTACGTTGATAAATGGCTCACGGTGACACAGGACGGCGGTGCCGATTGGCCGGTGTTGGTCCGTTTAGTGGCGGTGCCCATCCGCGCAGCACCGGCGGCCGAGGCTCAATCTGCTGCGGCCGTGTTTGCGGCCCGCACGTCGATTGCTGCTCTCAGCGAGGAAGATCAAACACGTCTTGATGCGATCAACACGCTGCTTGACGCGCAGATTCGCCCTTACCTGAAAAGCGACGGCGGCGACCTCCACGTAGTCGGTCTCAACGGCAACCAGCTCAGCGTGCACTACCAGGGCGCGTGCGGCACCTGTCCGAGCTCAATATCCGGCACCCTCAGGGGCATCGAGAACCTGGTGAAGTCGATTGAACCGGACATCGAAGTCATGGCGGTATAGGTTTGAAAACATGCAGGAAGAAAACGTCTTGAAACCTACACACGATGCATTGCTGGAACGCTTTCGGCAAGCATTTCCCGAGGCTTCGATCCAGGTCGAGGACGAAAGCCATTTGCACGTCGGCCACGCCGGCGCCGCGGGTGGTGCTGGACATTTTCGAGTCCGGGTGATCGACGCCAGGTTCAATGAATTGCAGCGCATCGCCAGGCATCGACTGGTCTACGCCGCCGTGTCCGACTGGATGCCGGAGCGGGTGCACGCACTGAACATCATTGCCATGACCCTGGAAGAAGCCGGGCATGCATCGACCATTCAGCAGGGTCTATCTAGATAACTTTTAAAAGATTCATGGTTGACGATCGCATTATTGGCACATTAAGTACCCAATGAGATAGCTTGACAATTGGTCGCCTTACTAACTTGATTGAAGGGTTTTAGTCGTGAGCGACAAAGAAATTGCAGTAACGGAATTGAAGTCATGGATATGTTTAATATGCGGATGGATATATGAGGAAGCTACCGGCTCACCCGATGACGGGATCGCCCCTGGCACCCGTTGGGAAGACGTTCCCTTGAACTGGACATGTCCTGAATGCGGTGCGAGCAAAGAAGATTTTGAGATGGTTGAATTTTGAAATTTCCAAATTTCCAAAAATTCGTGCCTTTTTTATCTTGAAGATATTGAATCTTCAAATAGCGCCTTCCACGGTCGGATTGCAATGGCTGTTGGGGCCAGACCAGAACCGGCCATGCTCGCCGAACTTCTACCCAATCTGGCGCTGCGCACCGAATTTCTTGCTTTGGCGCGTGAAGCGCAATTTTTTCAGGGTTTTGAGCTAGGATTTTTTATGACTTTCGTTGTGACAGAATCGTGCATCAAATGCCGTTATACCGACTGCGTTGATGTGTGTCCGGTGGACTGCTTTCGCCAAGGTCCGAATTTTCTGACCATTGATCCGGACGAATGCATCGACTGCGCTGTATGTGTCCCAGAGTGTCCGGTCGACGCCATTTTCGCGGAAGAGGACGTGCCGGCCGAACAGCAACAATTCATCAAGCTGAACGCCGAACTCGCGCGCAACTGGCCGGCCATCACCAAGACCCAAAAACCGCTGCCGGAAGCCGAGGACTGGAAGGATGTGCAGGACAAACTACAGTACCTGGAACGCTGACATGCGGCGAAGCCATTGAAAGCAGGCGGCAACGCCGCCGAACCGCAAGGCTAGCACGCTGCTGCCATGACCACCAAAATATGCCCAACCGATAAAACAGGACATTTGAATGAAATCTACCCTGCAGCGTGCCGTTGCCGCTTAATCTCGTCCCGGGCCTGCTGGTGGCCGCCACAGTCGCCATGGCGGCGGGTTTTCTGTCCATTAGCTACGGTGCGCCGGTCATGCTGTTCGCGCTGCTTCTTGGTATAGCGTTCAACTTCCTTGCCGAGGAAGGACGCTGTGTCGAGGGGATCCAGGCGGCATCGAAACAGGTCCTGCAGATCGGCGTTGCCCTTCTCGGTGCACGCATCACATTCACACAGATCGCCGAGCTAGGTCTCATCTCGGTCGCGACGGTCGCGGGCGCTGTCGTACTGACGATGGTTTTTGGCATCGGCGTCGCGCGTGTTAGGGGTCTGCCCCGGCAGTTTGGCATTCTGACGGGAGGCTCCGTGGCAATTTGCGGCGCTTCGGCGGCATTGGCGATTTCGACGGCCCTGCCGAAATACGAGGGCTCGGAAAGAGATACGATCTTCACCGTAGTATCCGTCGTGACTTTGAGCTCGGTGGCAATGATTGTGTACCCGTTGATTGCCGCAGCGATAGGGCTGGACCATACCCAAACAGGCGTCTTCCTCGGCGCCACCATCCACGATGTTGCCCAGGTGGTCGGCGCCGGCTATAGCGTCTCCGTCCAGACCGGTGACGTGGCTACTGTTGTCAAGCTTGCCCGCGTCGCACTGCTGATGCCGGTCATACTCGTCCTGTTGGCGTGGTTTGGGCGCCGGGGCGGTGACTCCAGTGTCGGCAAACTGCCCATTCCAGCTTTCCTCATCGCCTTTCCCTTGCTCGTCGGTGTAAACAGCGCCCATCTCATCGCGGAACCGGTCCGTGTCGTGCTTGTCGATATCTCGCGCTGGTGCCTGGTTATTGCAATCGCCGCGCTTGGTATGAAGACCTCTCTCAAGGCGCTCGCAGAAGTAGGCCATCGCGCGCTCACTCTCATCGTTGCCGAAACCATCTTCCTTGCGTTACTAGTTCTCGGGGTGATTGTTTTCAGCGCTTAGTTTGATTGAAGAATCAATTTGATTAACACTCCCACGCCCTATCTAAAGGGACATTCAGGAAGGTCATCAGTAACATGACAACAGAAATCATAACCCTACGGCACTCATCCGCGACTACCCATCCGCCGGACAAACAAAGAGGCGCCCTCAAGACCAAACGCGACGAGATCGATCTGGCCGAAAGATTGCCCAAACCAAACTGGATCCGCGTCAAGGCGGCGTCACCCTCGGGCCGCTTCGGTGAGATCAAGGACATCGTGCGCGCCAACAAACTGGTGACGGTGTGCGAAGAGGCATCCTGCCCCAACATCGGCGAGTGTTGGAGTAAAGGTACCGCAACGTTCATGATCATGGGCGACAAATGCACGCGGCGCTGTAGGTTCTGCAACGTCAGCACGGGACGTCCGAATCCGCTGGACCCCAAGGAGCCGGAACGCCTCGCCCAAACCATCGCCCTGATGAAGCTCAATTACGTTGTCATCACCTCGGTTGACCGCGATGATTTGCGCGACGGCGGCGCCGGCCATTTCGTCGAATGCATCCAGCAGATCCGGGCACTGACGCCCAACACCTATATCGAAATCCTGACGCCCGACTTTGGTGGCCGGTTGGACCATGCATTGGAAATCCTTGGCACCGCACCGCCGGACGTGTTGAACCACAACATCGAAACTGTGCCGCGTTTATACAAAGAAGCGCGCCCCGGCGCGGATTTCCAAAACACGCTCAACTTGTTGCAACGCTTCAAGGCACTGCATCCCAACATACCGACCAAGTCTGGCCTGATGGTCGGGCTGGGCGAGACCGATGAGGAAATTTTGCAAGTGCTGCGTGAACTGCGTGCCCACCGGGTTGACATGTTGACCATCGGTCAGTACCTGCAGCCGTCCGGCGGTCACATGCCGGTGCACCGCTATGTGCACCCGGATACCTTCAAAATGTATGCGGCGGAAGCCTACAAGATGGGCTTCGTGCATGCCGCATCGGGCCCGCTGGTTCGCAGTTCCTACCATGCCGACGAACAGGCGCATGCGGCAGGGGTGTTTTGATATGTGTTCTGCGCAAAAGCTAAAACCCGGTGGAAGAAGTTTATTCGGTCGGTGTAGCAGCGGCAAACGACTTCCTCTTTCTTTTCCCACGAAGTGGCACCTAACGATGCAAAACTTGACTACTCCAGAACTAGCCGAATGGCTCGAGAATGCAGAGCGCGAGAAACCCGTATTACTCGACGTCCGTGAGCCGTGGGAATTCCAGACCTGTCATATTGATGGCGCGTTGACGATGCCGATGAATACCATCCCCGGCAAGCTGTCAAAACTGGACGCGCAGCGGCCGATTGTCTGTATCTGCCACCACGGCGTGCGCAGTATGCAAGTCGCGTTGTTTTTGGAACAGCATGGTTTTAGCCAAATTAGCAACCTGACAGGCGGCGTTCATGCTTGGGCTCAACAAGTCGACGGCACGATGCCGACCTATTGAATTTCATATGCATCGACTTTCGAAAAATGGCATGTGCGAAGCGAGGTTGAGGAAGTTGTCAGGCCACATCTTCCCCTCGTCGAGATCCATCATCTCCAAGGGGACACTCGACCTTCACAAATGAAATCCTGATTCTTTATCGTCAAGTTGACAATGTCCTCAGACAGACTCAGACAGGCCCTAATTCATATTGACACGCCACCCGGTTGCGGGGTAGATTTCGGTGAGAGGAGCGTTGAAATTTCTATGACTAAAACAGTGAATTGCATAAAGCTTGGGCGCGAAGCCGAAGGGCTCGATTTCCCGCCGTATCCGGGGGAACTCGGCAAGCGGATTTTTGAAAACGTATCCAAGGAGGCATGGAAAGCGTGGCTCGAGCATCAGAAGATGCTGATGAATGAAAACCGGCTGAATCTCGCCGATGCTGCGGCGCGTAAATATCTTGCGCAACAAATGGAAGCATATTTTTTTGGCGCCGGAGCCGATGTGGTCGCGGGGTATGTGAAACCCGGCAGCAAATGAAAGCGTATTGGTTTTCGAGCAAGACATTACCCATTGCACCAAGTGATTATGGTTCCCGGTAACCGTCGGTGCCGGTAACATCCATGTCTGGCCTCGACAAATCCACGCCCGTCCCCACGGAAATCAAGCTGCACCAGGTTTCCAGAAGGCTGGAAATCGCCTTTGACAACGGCACACGATTTGAATTGCCGTACGAGTTTTTGCGGGTGTATTCGCCGTCAACCGAAGTGCGCGGATGCGGTCCGGGCCAGGCAGTCTTGCAGGTCGGCAAGCAGAACATCGAAATCAAAGGCATCGAGCCGGTCGGATCCTATGTGGTGCAGTTGACGTTTTCCGACGGTCACGATACCGGCTTTTATTCGTGGGACTACCTCTATGAGTTGGGCGAGAACCACGCCGAACTATGGGCTCTTTATATGAGCCGGATGGAGGCCGCGAGCGCTTCGCGCGAACCGCTGGCCGGTGCGGTAGCGCGCCCAAAATCCAAGTGACGCGTGCGGTAGTGAACACCTTGCGCGGAATTGTTCGCGATGCGCCTGATTCTCTGGCCGTCGCTTGCAAGGCCGCACTCATCAACCCTTACTAACTCGGCCGCCAATCGTTCAACCTGGCCGACCCTGCGGCACTGCTGAAAGCTGCCGGCTTCGACGTCGTCTGCCTCGACCTCACGCTGTAAAAGCTCGATCCCGATGTCCTGCGCGGTGCGAGACTGGTGGCGATTCATCTGGGTATGCACACCGCCACCCGTATCGCCGTTGCCGCGCTGCTCAAGATTCGGGCGCTGGCTCCTTCGGCTCATGTATGCATGTACGGCCTCTACGCTGCGATGAACGAACCGTTGCTGCGTGGGCTTGGTGTACAGACGCTGTTAAGTTAGGTGGCGAATTCGAAACGGGCCTCCCGAGTTCGACACCAAATCTGACTTTCGGCCAATTCTCGCGATCGTGAGTCAATGAAATCAAGAACTCCCGAGTTCGAAAGTTAAACGCGTAAGCCACTGATCCATATAGGGGTGCGACAGAAACGCTCCACTACAAAAGGCTCAATTGGGCGGTTGGCGCGCGGTTCAATGTTGGTTTTTTGAGGCTCAGGGCAGCCAGGATGTTGGCGTGCTCTTGGGTGATCGTTGTCAAGCCGGTGACTGGCTCGGTGTTGATCGTGATGCTCTGGTGTTGGATGCGGCGTAGTTTCTCCAAGGCCCGCTCCGGCGACAACACCACACCACTACCTGGGTTACGCGCAGCCCGTGGGCGAACACCTGAAGTATCTGGTGTACGCCCGCGCCCCGCGCTCGGCCGATTGCCTGCGTGGCGTGGTCCTCGGCACCGAGGCACCTGGGCAGCCGCGACCGGTTCATCGGCTGGAGCAAGGAGGAACGCCTAGCCAACATCGCGCTGCTGGCGTACAACACGCGCTTTCTGATATTGCCCTGGGTAAGGGTGCCCCATCTGGCTTCGCACATTCTGGGTCGCATGGCCCAGGTGCCTCGACGACCAGCGACTGGTTGCGCAGTGGCATTGCCACGCATTCGAACCACACTGGCGATGTCGGTCAGCGTCAAGGTGTGGACGAAGTCGCCATCAGTCTTGGGCCCCCCGCAGTGCTCGACCATGTCGACCTCGAAGACTCCCGGCGGGGGATCGCGCCGGTCGGAGAAGGTGCGCACCGGGATGCTGCGACGAATGGCGGCGCCGACGCCTTTGCGGCGTCGACGCTTGCCGTCGATATGCGCTCGCGCGTCGCTCAACGAACGGTCGATCGTCGCGGCGCTTATCTGCAGCAGCCTTGCCTTGACGAGTGCGTGTAGTCATGCTGATTCGCCCTTGTTTCGTCACGTCCTGCTCCCGCCGGCCCATCCGACGGGTAGCAATTTACGTGAGGCAACGGGTCATCAGCGGTAACAAATCTGATGAGTCAATGCGGGCGTGGACATAGTCGCCGTCGATCTTTGGGCCGTTGTAGTGCTCGACCATGTCCATCTCGAAGAAACTGGGTGGCGGGTCGCCCCAGTCGGCGAACGTGCGCACGGGAATGCTGCGGCGGCTGGCGGCGCCGACAACTCTGCGGCGTTTGCGTTGCCCGTCGATCTGCAAGCGGGTGCCGGCCAGCATGCGATCAATGGTGGCAGCGCTGACCGCCAAGACCTTGTCCTTGACGTTCTGATCGAGGTCGAGATGACCGTACCGTTCCATCGCATCGATCAGAATCGGAATCATGACCTTCAGCCTCTTGCCGCAGATACGGTCGGCCGCCTCCCACGGCATGATAAGAGCCTGCCGAACCGCCTCGTCATGTGATGCCCCCGCCGGACCATCCAGCGAGTAACAACCTACATGAGGCAACAGCGCATCATTGGTAACATTTTTGCTGAGTCAAGGCGCATTCACCGCTGGTGGGCATGAGGTCACAGCCAATAGTCATTGATATATTTCTCCCCTTTGTCGCAGAGAAAGGTTACAACGTTTTTAATCTTGTGCCGCTCGCGCAATTCGCGCGCGGCAATCATATGCGCGCCTGAGGAAGGCCCGACAAAAATTCCATGCTTGCGTGCCAACCGGCGCATTTCGCGCACGGCATCTTCCGACTCGACCGTAACAACTTCATCCAGGAAATCGCGATGGCGCTGAATAATGCCAGGGATGAATCCATCGGCGATGCCTTCAATAAGATGCTTGGCTATTTCGCCACAGAGTATGGTGCATGACTCGCTGGGTTCCAGCCCGACCACCTTGCATGACGGGTTGACCGCCTTGAATGCCTGACCGACGCCGATGATGGTGCCGCCTGTCCCGATGCCGCCGACAACCGCATCCGGCAGTATGCCTTCAGGCAGTTGTGAGATTATCTCTTTACCTAACCATTCACGGTTTTCGTCTACATTCCACTCGTTGTCGAATTGCTGAGGCGCAAAGTATCCAGGCAATTTACCCAGACGGCGTACTTCTTCCAGCGCGTCCGTGACATGAAAATCCCCAATGATGCGCACTTCGGCACCGTATGCGCGTGAGATGGCGGTGCGTTCGCGACTTAGCCCATTCGGCATCAACACCAGCATCTGGTAGCCCTTGACTGCGGCCACCATGCTCATCGCGTTGCCGGTATTACCGCTGCTGGCTTCTACGATGGTGTCGCCCGGCTTCAGCAAACCTTCTCGTTCGGCGCGCTCTATCATGTATTTCGCAATGCGCGCTTTAATGGAACCAGACGGGTTAAGGAATTCCAGTTTGACCCAGATACCGTCAACTTGTATCAGGGGAGTAGAGCCGATGGCTAAAGAATAGTATGCATGAGTTTTCCGACTGTAGGTGGTGGGCGATGTCCCGAACTCAGTTGCAGGTCTGGGTCGGTGGTCATGAAAATTATGCTGCTTTCTTGAGCGACGCTGAGTTGGGACGAAGACCGTTGATCAGGGTTTTCAGATCGGCGTGACCGCGTAGTTTTTTGAAGGATTTCTCTGCCTCCAGGAAGCCCGCTGCCGTCCAGCGCAGTGCCATCTCGGCGTCCTTGTAGTTGGTCGCCCGCCCGCTGACCCTGCGCACCGCTGAGTTGGGTGACTCGATCACGTTGGTGGTGGCCAGGCAACGTGCCAGCTCGCCGGTGATGCCCAGCCCCGTGATGGTGAACATTTCATCAAGGCCTTCGATCACACTGGCGGCGGCATCCGGGTGTTGTGTCTTGAGGTCCCTGGCCAATTCCTTGAGCCGCTGCTTGCCCTTGAGTGTGTCGAGCTTGAAGGCCTGCTTCATCAGCCAGCGCACCTGCTCGGCCCGGTCCTTTGGCAACCTCTCGGTGACGTTCCTGATCTTGTGGATGCGACAACGCTGCACCCGCGCATCCTTGCCGCACATCTGCTCAATGCCCGAGCGCAAGGCCTTGGAGCCGTCGATAACCCACAGTCGTGGGATGTTCAGGTCAAATCCGCGCTGGGCCAGAGCGCCCAGCAAGTCCTTGACCACCTTGGCGTTTTCGCTGCTGCCAGGAGCCAGGCCCAGTACGTGCTTCTTGCCCTGAGCGTCCACGCCCACGGCGGCAATGATGTGGTGGCGGGCCACGATGATGCCACCATCGGCATACACGGCCACGAAATCGATCTGGCTCAAATCGCGGCTCATTAACTGTGCAAGGGCGTGCGCGCTTTGTTTTGGAAGAACTTGTGCAGCCAGTTCCGCAGTCAAGAAGGACAGGTTGAGGATTTCCCCGACTCATTTGATGACATGATGCGTCTTGCCGAAAAATATGAGGCGCACCCATGGGGGCAATCGGAGTCTGGCAAAAAGCTCGCCGAAGCGATTACACAACAGTTCGCCGAATGCTGGTTCCCGTGGGGATTTCGCTGGGCAGGGCGGCAGTTTGTTTTGGCCATGCAAGCGCCAAGCACGCGGAAAATCATGCAAATGCCTGACCCCAATTGGGTGATGGCTAAGGTGATCCCCAAAATCGTCTGGCTTGTTTTCACGATGAAAGATCGGGTGCTGCCGGATGCCAAAACCACAACGCCGGAAAGGGCGCGCGCCAAACGGGTCAGACCGATCACGCACATGGAGCCCAAAATGGTAAAAATATCTGAGTGCCCCTTCCATCCAAAGACGAATGGGGAGCTTGCCCATGACAGGAGGAGCTCGTCATAGACGGCCAGTGGGGATCGTTGAACCGGACCCCGTTCCGTGGACGCCACGAAGCACGAAGAGCGTTATCCACGGACGGCTGGTTCGGTCGCTTGCGACGAACCGGAACCGGCCGGCGGTGGGTAACGCGGTGCCACTCATTGCGCCAACTCCTGTGGCGTTGGGCTTGCTAACCTGGCGCGCCAGCGCCGCTCGAACTCCGCCGGGCTGATGTAGCCCAACGCAGAATGGCGGCGCTCGGTATTGTAGTAACCGATGTATTCGACGATCTCGCGGCGTGCCTGCTCACGGGTCTCAAAGTGCATGTCATGCACGCACTCGACCTTCAAGGCGCCGTTGACCGATTCCATTGGCGCGTTGTCCCAACAGTCCCCCTTGCGGCTCATCGACACGATCATGATGCCCCGCGCCTTGAGCTTGGCGCGATACAAGATACTGGATCACAGCAGAGTCGATGCCCAAACCCCGTTCATCACCCCGGCACACGGGCCACCGCTGTGGGATGACTGTGGTGCGCAGGAGCCGGGGGAGACTGTGGATACCGAGCCGGACTGGGATATGAGCGTAGTAACCAATCACCACCCGACTACCCGAAGATCAGCGTACAGACTGTTGAACCTGGCATTGGTGGCGAAGGCCGCGCCGGGGTAGGGCTATGTACATGGGCAGCGCGGCGCGTGGTTTGCGATGATGGGGTCCAAATTCTTGGGCAATCAGGCCTGCGACCGATGGTCAGCATAGTTTCGAAGGCAGCTTTGCGGTGGGATACTTGGCCTCATGCGGTTGAATTTCCTATCCATGAAACTGGGCTTTCGCGTGAACAACTCTATCGATTCTTCAGCCAGAACGGTAACTCCACACTGAAGACGACGCTGGCTGTCATGAAGGCCCTGGGTATTGAGCTGACCGCACAGCTGACGTTCGTCGGCCGACGACGACTATTTTGTCTTGCCGCCAAGCCGGCGGTAGACGGTGGCGCGGCTGATGCCCAGCGCCCGCGCGGCCTTCATGACGTTGCCCCCGGCTTCGCTGACGGCCTTGCGGATCAGCGCCGTTTCAACCTCCTTGAGTGGCAGGACAGGCGTTGGCGTGGCGCGGCCCGGCGCAACTGCACGCCCCCTCAGCAGCGGCAGTGCGTGCAGGCGCAGGCCGGACCATAGAGGCACGTCGATGGCCTGCGGATAACCCAGAGTGTCGCTCATGGCGGCATCAAACAGCATCTCGTAGGGCATGGCAAACAGCTCGCTGCAGTGAACGGCCGGCGGGTTGCCGGCCTGGAGCGCCGACACCATCTGCCGCGCCGCCGGGTTGGCGCCGGTGACCCAGCCGTCCTGGTCCAGGCAGACCAGCCCGTCCATGTCGTCCCCCAGGCTGTGGCTGGACCAGTTCAGCCGGATCAGCAGATGATGCGGCTTGGTTTGCATCAGTACATTTTCAATGCTGCGCGCCGACTGCACGACCATGTGCTTGAGCTCGGGGCGCTCGAATGCGTCCACACCGGTCAGGTCCAGCATGCCGGCGCAGCGGCCGTCCGGCCCGAACAGTGGCGCACCAGCGCAACTGTAGACCGAGGTAGCATTGAAAAAATGCTCGCCGCGGTGCAGCCACACTGGCTGCAACTCGGTCAGCGCCGCGCCGATGGCAGTGGTACCCAAACTTTGCTCGGACAGGTCCACGCCGATGCGCGTGATCAGGTCGGCGCGGCGGTCACGCCGGTCGATGGCGCCATTCACATCGACCACCACGCCCTGCGCATTGGTCAGGATGGCGAAGTAGCGCGTGCTGGCAATCGCCGCGCCGAGTTTTTCCAGCACCGGGCGCGCGGCCTGCACCAGCACGTGGTTGGCTTCTTCGGTGCGGCGCAGGGTCTGCGGCAACACCACATCAAAGCTGACCTCGTGCTCGGGTTTTTTGCCGCTGGCCAAGCAGCGTTGCCAAGAGCGCTCAATCCACGGTTCGGTCAGCATGCCCGGCAGGCCTGTGCCGTCCCGTAGCACGGCCTGCCGGGCTTGTGCGATCTGCTGCAGGCGTTGTTCGGAAGAGGCGGCCAGCATGTGTGGGAAATGCTTGTGAAAGGCGCGGCGTGCGGGAGAATACCCAAAGTGACTGCAGCGTACCAGATCCGGCGAAGACGCGCTGTATATCCCTCGCTGATTGTTCCATTTTGAGAATTTCAGGGGGCTTTGGGAAGCTCCTAGGGTTTGACCTAGGTCCGCACGGGATCGCCAAATGAATAATGGGCTTTTCTCGACCCTCGCCCAAATCAACAGCCATCTGGAGATTAGCCCATGCAAGTTCAACTCAAAGTCAACGGCAAAGCAAAAAGCGTCGAGACGCCCCCCAACACGCTGCTGGTGCAGGTGCTGCGCGAGCAGTTCAAGCTCACCGGTACCCATGTGGGTTGCGACACCGCCCAGTGCGGGGCCTGCACGGTCATCATGAATGGTCGGGCCGTCAAGTCCTGCAACATCCTGGCCGCGCAGGCGGAAGGCGCCGAGATCACCACCATTGAAGGCCTGGCCCAAGCGGACGGCACCATGCACCCGATGCAGGCCGCCTTCAAGGAATGCCACGGCCTGCAATGCGGCTTCTGCACCCCCGGCATGGTCATGAGCGCGATTGATCTGTGCCAGCACCACCCCCAGGCCAGCGAAGGCGAAATCCGCGAGCTGCTAGAAGGCAACATCTGCCGCTGCACCGGCTA
>Ga0209491_10005165_pt1 | contig 19382 bp, 34 predicted proteins | sample BON02_FD_187213 | JGI IMG/M metagenome (GOLD analysis project Ga0209491, IMG submission 187213) | Freshwater microbial communities from Lake Bonney liftoff mats and glacier meltwater in Antarctica - BON-02 (SPAdes) (version 2) | ecosystem: Environmental > Aquatic > Freshwater > Ice > Glacier... | reverse complement strand
GGCGTCGGCGCCCTGGTGCCTCTTGGACATTCAGCTCCTCTTCCCGCCTCAGGTAACACTTGCCGAGATCTCCCCCTCACATCCATCGAGTCCTTGTCCTGATACGTTTTAGACTCGCTGCTCACCTGTTTTTCTTACAACACAGGGAGGGTTTGACGGGCGCGGAAACACTTTTCACGCCTTGAAGCCAGACCTACGGCAGATGAAACAGCTGTTTGCCTTGGTGATGCCCCTCCTGGTAAGTATGAGACATGTAGGGGGAGGGGGGATGCCTAGACGTGTGGAGATTATAAACCCAGAAGAACGACGTCCTCGGCCTCAAACAGGAAAAGGACCCCGAGCCGCTTCTCAGCACGTACAAGCTCTGCCGCTCATTCTGCAACGCCCTCAGGCTAGAGATGCTGGCGCTTCAGGCAAAGGAGCTTGCCAAAGGTAGGCGGGCAAAGGGAGGTCAATGCGGGGCGGGAGACGTGTCAGTTTTATGATGCCTTCCGCTTGTCCTTCCTCATCCTTGACCCATTTCTTCCTCGTAGGCAACTGGCAAGGCCATTTGCAGGTGGACGATTCATCGGTGGGCCGGCTGGAGATGACCTTCTGGAAGGGCGTCTATTTGCGAGCGGAACGGGAGGCTGATGGAGAGGCCATGGCAGAAGTGGACGCGAATGAGAAAGAGGAGAGCGAAATGGGAGTGGAGGCTGTTGCCGAGAAACGGGCCTGCATTCTTCGAGTGTGGGTTGAGGAGGAAGATGGAATGCGTCATTTGCGCGCCACCTGCTCGTACCAGCTGGCCTCTGAAGGTACGACTCAAATTTATCTAAGCGATATCCTCTCTTTATTATTTCAATCTCATCTTTTTCATTACTGTCTCCATTCCCTTTCCTAGGTCTAGAAAGGAAAGCGGTGCAAGAAGTGACAGCTCGCCTGAGTGTCAAGGGGCCCCATGTTTCTGCGTCTTCTTTGCTACGGCAGGCCTTCCGCTGCTTGGTGCCACGCCGCTTACAGGTGGTGCAAAACTTACTAAAGCAAGATGCTGTCCTGCAAAGCCTGACCCAGAGGGGCAACATACAAATGGCGCGCCTAGGATCGAGCTTGCAGCTGGAGGTTTGGGGAAGCCACCTGGGTCTCAATGTTGATCGCAAGTCGGGTCGCTTCATCGTGGGCGCGCCGTCATGCAGGTATGAAAAACGCATGCTTTTCTTCCTCTCCCCACCACATACCCCGGCCCTTTTTAGCACAAGATCAGTACTCACTTTATGCCCTTCATGCATATGTCTTTAGCGGTGCCCATTCTGCGGCTGAGCTGGTGGAGCTTTTGCGCGAATGGCAGGCCTCCCTTGGGGATTGCAGCACGGCTGCTTCTTTTGACTTTGCCCTTCGCCTTTTTCACGGCATTGTCCGGCACTTTTTCCTCCGACACCTAGAGGTCCTGGGAAGTACGCATCACGACTTGGCATGCAACCGACGGTGGTACAAGCTGCAGCCCTCCAACCTCAAGGTAAGGAGCGTGGTGGGGGTGCTTGAATATATGCTAGGGTCCAGGTGTTTTAGATGATTTTGATTTTAAGTCGCTTATTTGCGCGATTTACTTACTCAAATTTCTATTTCTTTTGTTGCAGGACAATGAAAATGAGGAGGATCAGACCAGTCTGGCGTTGCGGGCCAAGGTTTCGGCTTACTTCGTACTGAATACCAGGAGCGGGCTGCTGAAGGGCGAGAGTGGCCCAGGTGTGAGCGCGCTCGGGGAAGAGTGGGGTTTTCTGGAGATTGAGTTGAGTGACATGGGGCCAGTGGACCCCGTCCCGTGCGCCTACCTGGTGATGGCCTCCTTGTCACGACGGGCAGCACGGGTACCTTTCCTTCAGTCGCGCCACCTGCTCGATGTCCCAGTCACCGATGGGACGACTTACCAAGTCTGGCTCGGCCAGGTGCTGTCAAAGGCGAGAGAAGCGATGCAGGTCCTGTTGGTGCTTGATGCTGCCACCACGGTACGTCGACGAAAGAGCAGGGAAGAAGGTGTTATACCTGAAATCTCACCACCACCTCTTCCGATTTATCTTCTTTCCCTTCAGGCATTAGACCTTCCCAGGATCACGGAGGGGTGCATGCAACGGCTTTTGGACAGCGAGCGGGTGGTGTTGGAAGTGGGCAAGACGCAGGCGAGGAAGAGCTTAGGGGAGGGCAGGCTTACGAGTCTCTCAGTAGTACGCAGCAGCGAGCACGAATGGACATGGAATGCTGTCCTCCCAGCGTTGGAGCTTCCGGGCCTTCCCCCACGGCGCGAAGATACGACCTTTATCAGACAGGATGGGACTCTGCGGCTGGTGCAACGATGTGGCGGTGTGGGAGGCGTCCTCAAAGTCACATTTGCAGGAGTGTGGGATCCGCTCGTCCACGCCCTGAAGCTCGCTGAAGTCGTGGCGACGGTTGCTCGGCTTTCCTGGATGGCCGCCTCGTTTTCCTCTGACGCGCGCCCGGGATTTGTGCTGGCTGGCAGGGAAAGCAACGGCCCTCTACCTGTCCACGAGCTCCCTTTTCGGCATACAAGCGGGCTTGCAGGCGCCCTGTGCCACACGGCGTTCGAGCGGCCCTCAGAGTACACACAGGGTAGCCTCGACCAGGCTGGGCGCTTCTTTCTGTCTTTTGCAGACCCTCACTTGAACCAAGTGCGCGGGGCATGGGGCTTGGTGGAAGATGATTTTTGCCGGTCGTTGAATTTTGGGCAGCTCCTGGAGCGGATCGAAGTTTGGGCAAATCCACTGCAGACTCTGGCGAAGGCCTTGCAGGACCACTTTCCTCATCACCACTTCGACATGGTGCCATGGTCTCTGGCTAGTCTGGCTGTCACGTGCACGGGGGCGCCCACCGAGGGCCTGCTTTTGCTCACGGTTGCTTCACCTGGCTCGGAGCATGGCCAGTCAGGCGTGGTGAGGCTGACGTGCCAGGACATGGGAGGATCGACGGGAGGAGAGGGGCCACGCGAGTGGGCGGCGCACGAGTTCAATGCGGACGTAGTGATGGAGGGAGTGAGATCAGGCTTTGGCCTATCGCCTTTGTAGAAAATAGAAGAAATAGGTCAAAGAAATGGACGAAAGAAAAAAATTGCTTGTGAAATACTCAGTAAATAAGCAGTATGAGACACCAACAAAAAAGCATGTACATGTCAATGGAGGTTTCTTTTCTACCCCTTGCTGCGCTCCCCCAAGCCACCCTCTGGAAATGGAACGGAACGGACGGGTTTTGGGTGTGATTTGGCTCAACTAATTACGCACTGTTTCTTGTTGTTGCCGTTCCCCAGCGAGCCTCCCCCGGCCGCCGCTGCTGCTGCCGCCGCCGCGGCCTCGGTCTGGGCCTCCTCGACGCGGCGCACGATGTCCATGGCCAGCGCGTTAAAGGCCTCGTGCACGTTGGCGCCCGTCTTGGCCGAGGTCTCGTAAAAGTGCGCGAAGCCGAACTCTTTGGCCATGGCGGCGCCCTGCTCGTAGGGGATGGCGCGGTCGGCCAGGTCGGCCTTGTTGCCGATCAGCACCTTGACCACCTTGTCGCCCGCGTGCTGCTGGATGTTGGCCATCCAGTAGTTCACATTCTTGAACGAGTCCGGGTCCGTCAGGTTGTAGATGAGCGCGATGCCGTGGCTGCCCTTGTAGTACGTGCGCGTGATGACGTGCATGCGCTCCTGTCCCGCCGTGTCCCAGATCTGCACCTTCACCTTCTTCTTGCTCTCCTCCAGCGCCAGGTGCCGCACCTTGAAGTCCACGCCCGCCGTGCTCAGCAGGCAGGGCGCGAACTCGTCCTCCGAGTACCGCATCATCAGACTTGTCTTGCCCACGCCTGTGATGTGAGGAAGTAAAGGAGCGGTGAGTTGGGCTTGATAACGAGGGGTGGGAGCAGGGGGGGGGGAAAGCCGGACCAATGCATTAGTCACTTTCATTTTCAACTGTAGAAGCATCCATCCTATCAACACTCCCGGCTCGTACCTGAATCGCCTAGCAGAAGGATCCGGACGCTCATAAATTCTGTGTATTCCACCGCAGCGGACGCGGAGGACGACGACGAGCAGGACTCTTTAGCCGCCGCCTGCTGCCTCCTCTTCTCCTCCAAGGCCAGTAGCCGCTCTTCTTCCTCGTCTTCCCTCTCTTTCAAAGGCTGTAGTTTTTGGTGTTTACAGCAAGAATGAGAACATGAACCACACAATTGCGAAAGGTGTATGCGGCCGGTGGGAAAGGAAGGGAGTCCGACGTACGTACCACGGAAGAGGAGGGCTGCAGGTTGTTGACGATATTCAGTGTCTTTTGGGACAAGCCGGCCTGACGCTTGCTGCTGCCCTTGCTCCATGATCTACCGCTGCTGCATGGCGAGGGTGCAGGCGAGGGCGGGAGCGACGAGCCTTCTTTAGTGGGGGAGCCAGCACTCGAGGAGGAGCGTGTCCTTGTATGTGTGCGGGCGGGGTGGCAAAGGTGAGCGTGGGGGGCATGCAAGCACGGGCGGCCCCGACGGACCAGACACAGACGTTCTGGGCGTCCTGCGCACTCACCTCGTGGTTGGAGAGGTGGCCTCCATTCCTGCTGATGGGGCGTGTGTGCTTGAGACGGCGGAAGCGCACGATAGTTAGTACAATATTAGTGTGGGCCGCCGAAGCGTCTTGGGCGATGCAGCGATTCTGGAGGGGCCTGCCTGTGGTCAGTGGAGGGAGGACGAGAGGTGAGCCTAGCTTGAGAGTGAGAGACACAACCAAGTTGCCAGTGGTGTCCTGGTTATTGTCATGCATGGTGTAATGTCTGTACGGTGGCCGAACGCCCCGCCCTTTGCATTTCGAATGCACACTTCCGGGTCACATCGTTGCGTATCTTGTCTTGTCTTGTTTCTTTAGAGTGCACCCTCTGGGAGGGCTTTTCTGGCGCATGCCGAAGCAGGCCTACACTGGTGCCGTGCAGAAGGGATGATGATTGTGCTCACCTCCCCACCCCTCTACACCTACACCCTAGCCAGGAAAGCGGCATGGCGGACAAAGGGGGAGACGACCAAAGGCCCTCGCCACGGGAAGCTCGACAACGCGGCCAGGATCCTGACTGCCTCGGGTAAGATTTAGGGCGGAGAGCTGGGTAAGAGAGTGCAGGCCGCAGAGACGAAGCTAGATGTGTGTGAAAGCACTCTCCCCTTTTCCTTCTTTTCCCCACGATTACCCTCAACCCTCCCACATAATCCACATTCAGGTGTAAAATTGTCGGGAGTGGCACCCTCTTTGCGGTCTCCATCTACACGTGGAGCCAAGGCGCCTCCTTGCCGCCGCACCATGGAAACCGACGCTTCATGTTCCTCTTCTCGGGGGTGTTTGCGACGGCGGGATTGGTCCGGGCGGCGATGTAATCAAGGCAGTGAAAGCGACGCGTGCAAGTACGGCCGCGCACTAGATTGGCGGCAGGGAGGCAATGTAAATAGAAAGCAAACGCTAAATGTGATACATAAGAAAAAGAAAAAATGAGACACACACGCATCACACTTACTCATGGTGGGTTGGTTCTTTGGTGCTCGTTTTACCGTCAAGGCGTTATCCCTACAAGATTTGATTGTTCGCATGTCTTTGTTATTACACAGTGCCGTTCTGTGACACCAAGTCGGCAAAATAGGGGTGCTCTTGGGCTTCTCTGCAGGTGATGCGGGCCGTGGGCTCGTACGTCAGGAGGCGCTGGGTGAGGAGGGAAGGGTAAGGGAGAAGGTAAGAGGATTGATGCAAGGGCGCGTCATTTGATTTGAGAAAGAAAAAGCGCATTTGGAGTCCTCCTTTTTGTAAGTCTCCCTCCCGTTTTGTCTTCACGGAGCACGTACCGAAAGGAGATCCACTCCGTTGGGGCAGAGGCGGGCCACGCTCCTGCCGAGCGGCTGCCGTTTCCATTTCGGGAACTGCGTCTTGTAGTTGGGCAGCTCTGACACCTTGGGCCACATGTCGTCGTCCGGCGTGCCCAGGGTCCTAAGCAAGATAGTGAGAAGAAGGAGTAGAACATTAGTGGTCAGGACCCATCTCTCAACCCTCGGCCGCCCTCCCCCTCCACTTCCCCCCACCTACCTGAAGATGCGGAAGAGCTCGTCAATCTCCGAGTCCCCCGGAAAGAGCGGCTCCTTGTTCAGCATCTCGGCGAAGATGCAGCCGATGGACCACGCGTCCACGGGGGTGGAGTAGTGCTCGGCCCCCAGCAGGATCTCGGGCGCCCGGTACCACAACGTCACCACCTGGTATGTGTGTGAACAGGGTAGGCAATGAGGAATGGAAGAAGAAGTGAGACGCAACAGTTTGGCTGAATTTCTCTCAATCTTGCCGTGTTTCTCCTCCAAAAACGCAAGCACTTCCATCCCTCTTCTTCCTTCCTACGGCTTACCCACACCGTCCCCCCCCTCTTCCTATCCCACCCACGCACCTCCCTCGTATATTGTCGCAGCGGCACATTGAATGCCCGGGCCAAGCCAAAGTCAGCGAGCTTGAGGCGGCCGTGGCGGTCGATGAGCAGGTTCTGGGGCTTGAGGTCTCGGTGCAGGACCCGGTGCGAGTGGCAGAAGGCGACTCCCTGGATCATCTGGTGCAAGTACGACTGGAAAGGTGGGGGAGAAAACAAAAGGAGAGGGAGAAATATGTTGAATAAGCAATAGGGCGCTAAAAATGCCAAATGGAGAAGAAATATAGTATTTGTTAATGCAAAAGCCACGGCCCACACCCCCATGGCCCGCCACCCGCAACCGGCAACGCACCTTGACCAAGGCCGGGTCCAAGCCCGTCTTGCACCCGTCCATGTAGCGCTTCAGGTCCTGGTCCAGGTACTCGAAAACCAGGTACAGCCGGTTGTCCGCATAAATCACGTCCTTGAGCGTGACCACGTTCGGGTGCGACAGCTCCTTAAGCAGCGAGATTTCCCGAATGGCCGTGGAGGGCACCCCCTCATCTTCGTCGGCAAGCCTGATCTGTTTCAGGGCGATGAGCTCCCCGCTGGACGAACCCCCCGAGCCCTTCATGTAGCCCTTGTACACGATCCCGTACGTCCCCTCCCCAATTTGCTGGATGTTGGTGAACCGGTCCATGGCCCTGGCAAACGCGCAATGACGAACGACAGAAAGAGGAGGAGGAGGGGAGGGGAGGTCTGGCTTTTGAGGAAGGAGAGAAGAAGCGAGAGCGTGCGGTCCTCGTTTTACAGACCCTGTTAAGAGCCAGGCCCCGCGGCAGCGGCGTCAGCAGGGGGGGGGTGGCGTAGCCTGTCCAACGCGCCCTTCCTGTTTGGGGGAGTGATGGTGCGTGATGGTGTGGCTGGGTGTGGTGGATGGGTCTGGGTGTTGCAGCCGTTGCTGCTTTTGAGCGACTCGTCGCAAGGAAGGAAGAGAGATGCACTAGGAAATTGACCGCCTGAACCCTTCAATCTCATGGTTCACACCAGGAAGTGTATGACGGGACAAGGGAGTAGGGGTGGGAGGCGGAAAGCGACGGGATTTCGGCTGGAGGCCCGTGTTTGGCACCTCTGGTCCCCAACCCACCAAACGCCACACACCGTCTCTCCTCTGTTGTTCCGACCTGAGTTTGCCTTGTACCCTGCCACTAGCTAGCCACACGCTCATCCATACTCCCGCTGCTCCTCTCACTCTCCCTCACACCTCCCCGATGGAGACAGGCCACGCAAAGCTAGCCTCCAAAGCTCGTTGAGCCAGACGCAAAGTAAGTATCAAGTATGATGCGCTCCGCTTTCCTGGGCAGCCGGGCGGCCGCTCGCGCATCCTCCTCGACGCTCCCGTCCCTGCCCCTGCTGATGACATCTCGCTCCTGTAAGTAGACGCTTCTCTTTTGGGCGGGCTTTACTTGTCGTGGCGGAGGGTGGGGTCTTTTTTCCTGGGCCCCTCTCTGTCGTTACTTCCTCTTCCTACAACATCCCGCCGCCCATTCGCCTCTCCACGCCCTGTCTCATCTCTCTCTTTGTGCTTGTGCTGCATATAGAAGTCGGGTTCCAGCTCGGTGTGCTTGCGTGTATGTTTGACGACTAACTAACGCTTCCTTGCCACTCTCTTCTCTTCTTCTTCACCCCACCCGAAAAACAGTCACGCGCACGGCCATGGTGGCGGCCAAGATCAAGGTGGAGAACCCCGTGGTGGACCTGGACGGTGACGAGATGACGCGCGTGATCTGGAAGCAGATCAAGGACAAGCTCATCCTGCCCTACTTGGATTTGAAGATCGAATACTACGACCTGGGCCTGCCCAACCGCGACAAGACGAACGACCAGGTGACGGTGGACGCGGCCAACGCCATCAAGAAGTACAACGTGGGCATCAAGTGCGCCACCATCACGCCGGACGAGCAGCGCGTGGAGGAATTCAAGCTCAAGGAGATGTGGCGCTCGCCCAACGGGACCATCCGTAACATCCTGAACGGCACGGTCTTCCGCGAGCCCATCGTCATCTCCAACATCCCCCGCATCATCCCCGGCTGGGTCAAGCCCATCGTGGTCGGCCGCCACGCCTTCGGGGACCAGTACCGCGCCACGGACTTCGTGGTGGACAAGCCCGGCAAATTCGAGATGACCTTCACCTCCACGGACGGCACGGAGAAGAAGAGCTGGAACGTCTACGACTTCAAGGGCGCCGGCGTGGGCTTGGCCATGTACAACACCGAGGAGGTGCGTTTGATTTTATTTGCGGAGGAGGAGTAAATTATCTTTTTGTATGCTTATTTGTTACTATTGCTTGTCCGATGTTGTGTCTGAGCGTGATTGTCTCTACGGTTCCTCTTCTATTAGTCACTCACTCATAAACCACACGCTCTTTCTTCACCCTCGAACCCCACCCCCAGTCCATCCGCGGCTTCGCGCACTCGTGCTTTGCGTACGCGCTGATGAAGGGGTGGCCTCTGTTCCTGAGCACGAAGAACACGATCCTGAAGCGGTACGACGGGCGATTTAAGGACATCTTTGAGGAGATCTACGTGAAGGACTACAAGGCCCAGTACGAGGCGCAGGGCATCAGCTACACGCACCGCCTGATCGACGACATGGTGGCGCAGGTGCTCAAGGGCGAGGGCGGCGTGGTCTGGGCCTGCAAGAACTACGACGGCGACGTGCAGTCCGACATCGTGGCGCAGGGCTACGGGTCGCTGGGGCTCATGACGTCGGTCCTTATCACGCCCGACGGCAAGACGGTCGAGTCCGAGGCCGCGCACGGCACCGTCACCCGGCACTGGCGCGAGTACCAGAAGGGCAAGCCCACCAGCACCAACCCCATCGCCTCCATCTTCGCCTGGACGCGCGGCCTGCAGCACCGCGCCAAGCTGGACAACAACACGGACCTGTCCAAGTTCGCGCTGGACATGGAGTCGGCCGTCATCAAGACCGTGGAGAAGGGCTTCATGACCAAGGACCTGGCCATCTGCGTGCATGGCTGGACCGTAAGCCCCGACAAGTACCTGACCACGGACGCCTTCCTCGACAAGGTCAAGCTCACCTACGACAACCTCTACGACCACGTCTCCTTGTAAGTTAGGCTGGCTTGGGCGGAGGGTGGGGAGGAGGGAAGCAGCAGAGAGAAGGGGTGCGAGTGTGTGTCGCAGCGAGGGAGGGAGAGCTAAAGTACGGAAGGGGGAGTTGTACAAGGCAGCCCAAGCACAAGACGAGGAGTCAGCCGGTGTTAGATTTTGGTTCTTCAGCAAAAAGAAAGGAGAGGGAGTGTCTATTCCGAACATTTTGAGCTTTACATTGGAAAAGCAAGCGCAAGAGATCAGCCGTCTCTCTAGCTGATTCTTGTCGCGCGGGGAAGAAACAAAAAAAGAGTGGAAACGAAGTTAGAGCACGCTCGTCAATTCTTCTAATGTTCTAATGCTACTTTTTTCTGTTTTGCCTTTGATTTACTGGTTGTTCGATGGCTGCGCGCCTCGCCGTCTCTATCTACGCAGGGCTTTGGCTAGATGCTGGCCGAGATGCTGCGCCAAAACATTGTCGTTGCACTTGATCAGGCAGTCCGCCGAGCCGCTTTGAGCGTGCAGCTTCGCATGGACTAGAACGATGGCTCCTCCGTCCGGGCCCAGGCGGCCCGCGGCAATGACCTCGGCCGTCCGAGGGATGGACTCAACCACATGCAGGCCCACCTCCTGTTGCAAGGCCGCCGCCAGCGCCTCCAGGGTTCGGATAGGGGTTTGAGTGCCCTGCGCCGGTGCTTGGAAGCGCATCTGCGTCCAGCGGGCGCCAAAATCTTGTGTGTTGATGGCAAGAGGTTGCAGCCCGCGCCCATCATGCGAGAAGCGCGCCCCGCCCGGTAGGCTGAGCTGAGGGCTTTGCGGCGTGACACCGGACAAGGCAGCGAAAGGGTCTACTGGGGCAGGAGTGGAGGATGCGGAGGAGGCCAAGGTGGGGAAGCTGGTAGTGGGCGCCGAGGCAGGTGTTGGTGTGGGTCTCGACACGATCTCCTCGTCGCCAAAATCTAGCAACGAAGGCGTGGCGGCTGCGCTGGGTTTTGTTGTTACAAGGGGAGAAGAGGACACAGAAGGGGCGGGCGGTGATGTGTGAGAGCCTCTTGTAGTGCCGTTGCCCCCCGTACCATCCATGTCCAACAAGTCAACGCCCCCACCGGTAGAAGCGGCAGGTGGCTGCTGCTGCTGCCCTCCTTGTCTAGCAGTTCTTGACGCCGCCGTTGTCTTGGCAGCGCCGCCTCCACCTCCAGACCCACCGACGCCCCAGGGTGCCCGCCCGGCGCCTGTGGAAGAGGAGGTCCCCAGGCCACCAAAGAGCGCTTGAGCCATCTTCTCTTTCTCCGTGAGCTCACGTGGAGCAGCAGCTTCCTGTCGGCTGCCACTACCATTGGACCTTCTACTCTCCGACGGGCCTTCAGTCGCTTCGTGTGACGTATGTGAGGGCACTGGCATTTGTGCAATAGGCGAGGGCGCCATTCCCGGGGAAGTGCCGCTCAAGGCCGCCGGGCCTTTCGGTCCCACTACGGCCCCTTGCCGACTCCAAACTTGTGCTACTGGCCGCAGCCCTTGTCTTGGTCCTGGCCCTGGCCCAGCAGCGGGCTTCTGGAGCCCTACACCTCCTCCTCCTCCAGACGAGGACGAGCTAGGGTTGAGAGAAAGGCCAGCCAGCAGGTTGCCACTCCCGGCGCCGCCTGGCATGGAAGTGGCTGGTGAGGGTTTCTCGGGCTTTGCGTACGGCGTCAGCTTCAGGCCTGGCTCTTTCACCTCGCGTCCCTCCGCCAGGGCCAGGACCTCTGCGTGCTCGGGGGGAGGGCAATAGCGAGGCGCACCCCGAGCGACGGCGGCCTCAACGTAGGAATCCAAGAAGGAAAGGCTCTCGTCCATCCCCAGGTCCTCGCAGCTGGCATCCATGGGCAGCACATTCACCATCACATCCGGCGTTTGAAGGAGGGCCGAGAACTCGAGGCAACGCTGCTGCAAGTCCAAATTCCGGGACTGGCCGTAGAGCGCGAGCAGGGAGGAGACGGCTGCGGGGCAGGTGCCTGTCTGCGCTACGAGCTTGACGACGCTCGCCACCACAAAGCCTCGGGTGCAGGGGTCGTGGAATGGCCGGTGGGCGATATCGGCGGCCAGGCGGGTCATGAGCTCGGTTTGGGGGAGGCGCTCGGAGAGGTAGCCGTACTCGCCCAGGGTCCAGGACATGGTCTGAACCAGAATGTCGGGTAGCAGAGCGCCGCCACCTGTGGCAATGGAGGTGTCGTCCAGCAGCAAGGAGACGTAGTTCCCCACGGCGTCTTTGCGGAGTTGCTCGTCGGCCTCGTCGTCCTCCCCCGTGCCCTCGGCGATGAGCTGCATCAAGGTGTGGGCTGCCTCGGGCTTGACCAAGTCGCCGGCCAGCAGGAATATCTGGAAGGAAGAGAGAAAGAATGTATGGGTGGAAAGAAGGAGCAAGCGTTAGCTATCACAAGGGGGGGAAAGAAAAGACAAAGCAATATACATCTGTAATGCACGTCACATCACACAATCCCGTTCTGCCCCCCCAAAGCAAGCACTTACCCGTGTCATGGTCTGTATGTACCAGGAGGTGGAGGGGGCGTAGCGCTCGGCAGAGTGGGAGATGCGGTGCACAAGGTCAGAGCGGAGGAAGGGATCGGTGGCCTTCTCCAAAAACTCGAGGAGCTTGGCCGTGATGAACTCGACGTTGACGGGGTTGGTCATGCGGTGCAGCAGGTCCAGCGTCTTGCGCTTGAGGGTCTCGTCCGGGTCCTCCAGGCAGTCGATGACGGCCAGCTGGTGCTGCGCGGCATAGCGGGGGTGGTCCTTGACGATGGCCGCCAGTCCCTTCACGCCCAGGTACTTGAGGTTGTGGTTGTCGGAGCCGATGAAGCGCGCGATGCTCCCGGCCGCCGCGTCCAGGAGCACCGTGTTGGGGTAGATGCTGGTCACGGTCCGCACGCACTCGTAGACGATGGCGTAGCCCACGTTGATGCCCGTGTCCGCGCGCCGCATCACGTCCACCAGCACCTCGTACATGCCCTCGCTGCTGCGCTGGTCCGAGGCCCCCAGCAAGGCCAGGATGCGGAGCAAATGCAGCTGGACCCAAGGGGCAGGCACGCGGTGGTAGTCGTAGTCGCGCGGCAGCCGGTGGTCCACAATTTGCTTCAAAATGCTCACAAAGCTCGGTACCAGGTCCCGGTAGGGCGCGGAGGAGGCCCGGATGAGGTCGAGGAGGAGGCAGAGCACGGCGGCCATGACGGAGGGGTCCTTGTCGCAGAGGGCGCGGCGGATGCGGTCGTCCAGGTGGGCGATGGAGTTGGGTTGCAGGCTGTGGAATTTCTGGAGGGCCATGACTGCTTTCTTGCGCACGGCCTCCTGCTCGTGCCGGAGCTTGTTGGTGACCTCGGGGAGGAGGGCGGGGATGGTGTCGACCGTGGCCAGGCGGCAGACGGCGTTGAGGGCGGCACAGACCTCCAGGTAGTTGATGGAGGCCATGTCCCGCGTGAATTGGTTCACCAGCATGAAGCGGAACTCGTGCTCGGGCGCCAGGCACAGGCTGGCCGTCAGGTAGCCCACGCGCTTCTGCAGGAGGTTGCTAGAGGCGCTGAGCTCCACGGCCTTGATGTAGCCGAAGGAGGCGTCGTGGCCCAGCATCTCGCAGTAGATGAGCCGCACCAGGTACTCCTTCATCTTCTTGCTGAATGTGGCCTGCATGCCCATCTTCGACTTCAGCACCGCGATCTCGTCCAGGATGATCCGGTCCTCTTCTTGCTTGGACCGGCACTCCCCGATCGCCTTGACCAACTCGAAGAAGTCCCCGCGCATACTGTGGGGTGGGCGAGAGGGGGGGAAAGGTGAGTGGGTTTGCTTGTGATGGGAGCGGGGGGTGCGGGAACGGAAGAATAAGAAAGGCGGGTGGCCTAACAATTAAGAGAGGTGCAAGCTCTTTCAAAGGAGAGGCCGAGAGCTAGGTGTCACGCAGCCAGGGCAGTGTCGATTGAATTGCCGCCGAAGTCGGCACAGAGGAGTGCCGAGCGGGGCATCACATTAGATGCGGGTGCTTCCATATATTTCTACAAAAATAATACCATGCAACAAATGTCCATTCCCCATCTCTCTCTCTATCCTTCGTCTGGTCGGGCAAGAGCGGCATAGGACAGACATGGAAGGGAGTGGAAGACGAAGACGAAGTTCCCGCTTCTTGACGATGACAGGAGGGATTAGAAGTGCGCACCTCGCCCCCTGGCAATGTGCTTACCTGCTGCTCATGTTCATGATGCTGCTGGCCAAATCTGCCATAGCTCAAGCGGGTTGGAGGGCGTCCAGTGGCAGTAGAGTAGAGGAGCGGGAAGAGGGGATGATGATGGGGAGGCGAAGGGGTGGAGTGGCCGGCCGGTCTTGCGGCTTCTTCTGCTAGGCCTGGGGGACCAACACGGACGCGGCGACTGTCCTGTAGCGTGTGTTGCGAGGAATGTGGGCATGGGGTGGCGCGTGTATGAGATGCTTGCGAGTGTGTTGTGCTGCATCATGCGAGGACGTTGCTGTTCTTCGGCGAGGGGAGGGTGCCTCATCATCCCGCACGCAAACCCTACGGCTCACACCACAGGCACCACAAAGACGCCAGCGCACTCTTGCCCAGCACAAGGAGGAGCTGGTGATAGATAGAGTACCGGGGCGGCGGGCGCTTTCACAAAGACACTTATCTCCTTTCACCCTTCCCCACGCACAGGCAGCAGCAACAATCGTCATCATCAGAAGCCTCACCTCTTCACCACAGTAGCAGGAGCATGGGGCGCTACACCAGCGTGCAGGCGTATGGGGACAACAATCCCAAGGTGGCCAGCGTGGCCTATGAGGGCGGCGGAGGCGGCGAGGGCAAGGCCCAGCGCAGCAAGGTAAGAAAGGCGGCAAGACAGTGGGCGTGTCTCGGTGCTCCTCGCTCCCGGTCTACCTATCCCAACCCACACCACCACCCCATCACGAACCACCTTTCCACTTCTTGGGGGCGCCTCGTAGAGCTGCTGTCTAAGCTCTGTGCCCCTGCCTGAGTGTGGCGCTCCTTCGTCTTGTTCCTCCTCCATTTCACCTTGTCTGACCCCCTCCCACGCACAACCCCTCATCCCACCCTCTCATGCCCCTCCCTCACTTCACCCCTCTCTCCACAGACCGAGAAGCTCGAGAATGTGACGGGCAGTACGGCAGGGGCGAGCAGCAGCAGCTTCCACATCTACCGAGCCCACCGACGTACGGAAATGAACCGATTGGACGACCTAGACAGGAAGGAGACCGAGGAGCAGGAGCAGGAAGCGTTTGAGCGGTCGGTGGAGAAGAAGCGGATTCAGAGCGAGGAGCGAACGCGGAAGCTGGCTGAGAAGCGCCGCCGTAGAAAGCAGGCCAAGGAGGAGAGGAAGAAGCAGCCGTCGCAGGGACAGGCCCAAGAGCAAGACAAGAGCAGCGACGAGGACGAGAGTGAGGACGAGGAGAAGGAGCGAGACGGCGGCGCGAGCAAGAAGAGGAAGGGAGAGGCGGTCGATGGCCCCCTGGCGATGCCCGTGGTGCAACTTAAGAACGACGGGAGCTTCTTGGAAACGATGCTGGCGTTGCAAAAAGAAAAGGCGGCGACAGAGGGAAAGGAGGGCGCGGGTAGCACCAAACCATGATCAAGAAGGCACAAATAAAGAAAGAAACATGTACAGGAGCACAAAGAGACCACGATCACATCTTGCTTGAGCTACTTGCTTTTGGTACTCTTATAAATGTGCTTTTCCCATGGCAGTTGCCTTCCCAGAAACTGCTCTAGCTCCTGCGTTGGCTGGTGGTAGAACGCAGCCAGGGCCTCGCGGTCGTCCTGTGATAAAAGGGTAGGAATGAATTCAGGGTAAGAATGGTGAGCGAATCATATTTATGGTATGCCAGCAAATCGTGCAATACAGCTTTGGAGTAGGAAAGACTGCAATCGATTAAAAGACGGCATCTCAAAGACTGGTCGGGAAAAGCGATAACATTTAGCAAAGCCTCCTTCGCCCCTTCAAAAATCCACCGCCACACACACAAGATACACTCACCTGGGCCAGAGCGTAGTGATCCTCGTGGTTGCCGCAATCCGCCCCCTTGTTCTGTCCTTTTGCCAGCGCCCTGTCCACATCGGGAGTGAAGGCCGGCAAGCCCACGAAGTCAAGGACCCGGTGCAGCGTCTGGGTGGACGCCTGGAAGAGGTCATGGCTGTCCAGCAGCAGTATTTGCTCTTTTCGGAAATGCAAGAGCCAGCGTCGGAGGTTCGCCTGGAGATGTGCAGGTAAGAAGGGGGTGGAAAGGATCAGAGATTGAGCCAAGAAGGAGCAATAAAGAGGAGAAGAGGCAATTGACCTGCTTCTGCTCGGCTTCACTCACCATGTACAGGCCGCGTTGAAGGGGCATGAAGGAGGCCTTTTTGCCGCCGGCTGCTGCGGCCAGGTAGGCGGCCATGTTGTGCTCCTCGTGGAACTGCTCCCCCCTCTCCTGTACCTCCTTTTTGAAGCACAGGTACATTTTCCGCGCGGACTCGTAGCGATCGACGGGGTCCCGCACCAGGAGCACTAGCTTGGTCGCTGGGAGTATTGAGGAAACCCGCCTATGCAATGTGTGGTGTGAAGCGAAGAGGAGGATAAGCTGATATTTTGATAGAGGCCTTGCTTTCCTTATAGTGATAAATTATAATATGGAATGGAGGAGAAGCAAAGTCCTTGCTAACCAGCTACATACGTACAAAGGTACGGCTTCCTGCCAAGCCAAGTAGGAGGGGGAGGTGTCAAACCCGAAAGGCATCGCGTCCTCGTCATCAATGTCCTCCGCCAGGATCGCAAAGTACTCGGCATAGGCCTTGGCCATAGCTGCGGGCTCTTGAGGGATAAATCGCCTCCGCACGGCCATATTAAAGTAATGGGTCTCGCCGGCCGGTCTGCCATATAAACCCATCCCTGCTCGTAATCGTGGATGCTGGTCCAAAAGCATTCGCAAGAAGGTGGTGCCAGTTTTTTGCTCTCCGATAATAAGGAAAAGCGGAAGACTTGTCGCGACTAGCTTGCCAGGCTCGCCGCGAGCACCATTGCTCTCCTGCGCGACCCACGGCACTCTTAAGCTGCAATTGTTATAACTGTTTGAGTGCATGGGCGTGGGACAAAAGGGTGAGGTACAGAGTACACACAAACAAACAGGGGGGGGGGGAAGTGAGATGCTCGCTCATGCACGATATAAGGTACCTGTCCCACTGCTTCCAGGAGGCCAAGCGCATGAACGTGGGCTGAATGGGGCATCCATCGCTTTCCTCTGCCTCCAGTGGACGCCTGGAGTCTTGCGCCATGACTGCCGCGGGATGGTCGAGGCCAGCCTTGCGAGGGATCAGCACCACGATGAACACTTGACAGGCGATAAACACAGCGGCCGCTCCGAGCACAATGCTGCTCCGCCTCAAGATCATTGCTGCGTCTCACTCAGGATGCCATTTGGTAGGAAGGCCAGGTCGAGGGAGGGGTCAGGTAGCATATGAATATGGGCCTTGCTGGGACGTGCAGGTCCAAGGATGATGCCGCACTTTGCCAAGCTCTCGTTATGGCTCTTGCCCCTGTGCCAGCAAGGGCGTTGCCCGGCTCCCTTGCTTTGCTCGTTGCGTGATGGGCGTCACGTGGGATCCTTTCCTGTGTGGCTGGTGTGTGTGTTGTTGTAGTGAGGCAGTTGCGTGAACTCGGCAAAGCCGGCGCGATTTGCTTTTTAAGGCAATTGGACCCTTCGTTTGACAAAGGCACCACAAGGCAGGGAATAATACTCACACTGCCCACCCAAACTCACTTGCGCTACCCTACCATACCCTACCCTCACAGGCAGGTTCGGCGCCCTGTGCACCCGCGGGGCGTGGACAAAGATAGCCGCCAAGAAGGAATTGATTGAAGCCAAGCCCCAGGTCTCATGTCCGCAAATTTTCAACGTGGAAATCTACCGCTCCCTAGTCACGTTCCGCACTTATTACTTCAGGGTGCAGTCGGGTGACTTGTGGGGCATGAAGGAGCCGCTGGTGGCCCACCTGGAGTGGGAGGGGGAGGAGCAAGTCCTGGCTCATCGCTGGCTCCACGCAGTCCGGGTCCAGCACTGCCCCAAGGAACAACAGGACTTGTGCCGTAAATCCCTCAACTACCGCCATGTGGCGCTTGGATCGCCTAACCCCGCGCTGACAGCCAAGGCAATCGAGAACCAGGTGGTGGTGGTGGAGGAGGCGACGGGAGGAGGAGGAGGAGGAGGAGGAGGGGGAGGAGGGAGGGCGAGGACGCCGCAAGCCGGCCGGGCAAGTTGGAAGCGGGGTTGGCGGCCTTAGTGCGGAAGAGATAAATGGAGCAAGTGCATCAAATCAAAATGGAGAAAGGAAGAACTCGCTGGTTAAAAGTTTTGGGAGCCCTCGTTATTGCATTTGCCATGTATGAGTCCCACCCCCCTCACCCCCATCTCTTCTTAATAACCCCGGCCACTGTACATGTCTTTGAATGTGTCTTTTACAGATTTTGACCCCTGCCACTGTACATCTACGCAGGGTCCCGAAAGCTAGTCCTTCTCCTCTTCCTTCTCCAGTCCTCCGGTTCCTCCCCTCTTTTTTTTCTTTCTCTTCGAAACCGCGGCCTGATAGGGCTCATAGTCTTGCGTATGCGCCAGTTGGAGCTCATGCTTGTATCGCTCCACCTCCGCCTTCCAGAATTGCTCTGACAACTTCCGGTCGCCCTCGATACGAGCAATCTCCGTCGCCGCCTTGTCCTGGATACGCGCGATCTTCCCCTGGTCGTAAGTATGGACGGCCACAGCAGTAGGCCCGGAAATCGCTGCAATGGTGCCGACGATGATTGCCCACACGATTGCCCCCACCTTGATGATTTCATATTTGTCGCTCGTCTGCGTGCGAGAGCCCCCTCCACTGCCCGTGTCCATCCCCGCGTGGGTAGTCGAGAGGAACGCCCCTCGCAGTACGCGTCCCTTCCCTGTTGGCGTGTATGGATGTGCTTGTGCGTGAACACCTTGGCACGGGCCCTTGTCCGCACAACACAGATTGTAACTCAAACGAGATAGACACGCAGACGCGAATCGATCAACATGCCTCGGGCAGTATGCGGTCGCGTGCACCGAACGTCCCTTCCACCCCCCACCACCAAGCCCTCCTTCCAATGCATTACACAATACACCTTACCTGGACGGGAAACCACGCCCCCTCTCCACACCATGGCTCCAGCCTTCATGGTGGAGCTCCAAAGCATGCTCTCGTGGTTCCCTCTGGTGGTCGTGGTTGATGGTGGCAGCAAGCAAGCAGTGCATGTTGTTGTGTGGGGAGGGACGGCGAATGAGCGTTTGAGGTCGGTTTCCAAGCGCACAAATAAGTTGGAACCAAACCCGCTACAGCTTTACCCTCAGACTCTCACTTTCCGCACGCTAGACCACAGAATGGTGGCTGCGCGGGTGCCCACTGGTGATGCCAAAGGGCAAGACCAAAGAGGAGAGGAGGAGGCTTGCTTGATGATGATGCATGGAGCAACGAACCCAGAAGGGGAGGCCCCCACCACCACGAAGCCAGCCACAGGCAGATACCGACGCCGGCACAATTGAAAGAGGGCGACGTGACAAACCTGTACGTGAGGGTCGCGGTGGTGGTAGTTATGAGTGTGGTGCCGCACACAAGACTGGGGCAAGGGGAGACAAGCAAGACTGGTGGGGTGCGTCCACAAACTACTGCGGCCGCGGCGATATGGCTTGTTGACCTTACGTGCCGTCTTGCCTCCTGCTGCATATACACACAAACAGGTCTTGATGCTCGCGTTATTGACAACACAATGCCGTCTCTAGCACGGCTCTGTGGTGGCTTTCCTCCGGGTTCCAAGGCCTTTGCTAATATCACGATCCCGGTTTCATAAAATCACCTCCTCCCTCCTCCCTACCGGCACCGTCTGCC
>Ga0209491_10005162_pt1 | contig 19390 bp, 20 predicted proteins | sample BON02_FD_187213 | JGI IMG/M metagenome (GOLD analysis project Ga0209491, IMG submission 187213) | Freshwater microbial communities from Lake Bonney liftoff mats and glacier meltwater in Antarctica - BON-02 (SPAdes) (version 2) | ecosystem: Environmental > Aquatic > Freshwater > Ice > Glacier... | reverse complement strand
TGAATGCGATTCCTGCTATACCGGTGATTACGTAAGGAAGAATTGTCTCTGATGTTGATCCTGCTGCAATCATGTTTACAATTACTTTACAAAATCGTACATCTTACTTTATCATGTGCACATGAAGGGTCGCGCGTGATTCTCTTGGACCAGTATGTCGTTAACGCATTGTGTTGTTGTACATTTCTCGTCTAGGAATACGCGTGCTAGGACTCGTCCGTACTTGTCGGACTTATTCGGAGTGCACTCTGCCCATGCGAAGTACGACGACGTACCGTCGTTGAAACGCTTCTTCAGTTTTCCTTCATCGAGGATGGGTGTTTCCGAACGGATCAAGAGTTGCGCTAGACGGTTGCGGGCATGTCGTCCTCTTACTCGATCTTCCCCGCGCATTTCCGGAGTGTCGATGCCGAATAGACGAAACCTGAACTTTGCAAAACAGGCAGACGACGCCTCTAAGTTCCCAGATGGCACCTCCGTGATAGCGGTTATTGTGTCACCGTCATACACGTCAACGACCTTTATGAGCACGCGGCCTGTGAGCGCGAAGTAATCGCAATTGTTTGACCAAAGCGATTCCATTTTGTACAAATGTTTACTTTAGATACATTTATAAAATACTTTATACTTTACATTCAACGAAATACTAAAATTAAACCTAATGGTGTAGAAATCCACGGGGCAGTGGAACACCAATACGATTTTGAATCAACAAATTGCAAGATGTTAACGAGAATATCGTTTTTTTTTTTTAGTATTGAAGGACCAGCCTCACTTAAGCGATCGCCTCTTCCCCGGTACCGTGGCCCAAAATAACACCGTGTATTGGGATGTTTCATTTTAATGTTCCACAGACTGTAGATACATTTACACATGTTCTCGATTCCCAAGTATGTGATCCTATCAGTTGTGGCCGCCATGTTATGGGGTTCTTCGCATGTCATCGACAAACTCGCCCTGTCTCACATGCCTCCTATCTCCGTAACTATACTCAAATATATTGGTTGTTTAATTGTATCGTTGGTTGCATTTGCACTATTTTTTAGTAATTGTGTGAAGTCTCTCAGAAAAAATAACTATTCAGAGAATAATATTGGCGTTGTCCGCATCCCCTCGCGCGGTGTCGTATTGTCTTTGATATCAGGGGTGGTAGGTGCCATAGGTATGTTCATGTTTGTGAATGCTATCCTACTGAGCTCCGAACCCCATCTCGTCTCATCCATCGTGAGCATCGTGCCAGTATTCAGTCTGATCATTGGGTTCTTATTTATCAAAGGAGTGCGCATAAGATTAAAACAAGTGATTGCGATGATGGTCATTCTAGCAGGTGTGGTGATGCTGTCGACCTATTCCTGAGAAATTTAAAAAAGTCCGCTGGGAGGCAGGAAAATTTTAAAAAATCGCCGAGAGGTTGCAACGCCCATTTCATGTTTAAATTGCGTATAAGGATTTTCTTCTCTCAATGATAAACCCAACATGGCTCCTGTATATGCCAACCATGCGTACTCGTCCGCTCGAGCGAAGGAACTGTACATAGCCTTCTACCATGATGCCAAGACCATTTTGCGAACGATAACGAATGACGTTCCTCAGATGGCTGCGGAACTAAGCATCGTTCTCGCTTTGATGAAGGTGTTGAAGAAGGTGAATGTACGCTTGCCGTTCAAGTACTACTATGTTATGATGGAGGGTCCCTTCGGGGACCATTTGCGCACGTGTGACAGTAAATTCTTCATGGAGGACCCGCGTTTTGCTATCGATGGATACGATGCGCTGACGCAACTCATCCGCAAGCAGTTGAATCTTGTAGACAGTGAGTACGTGTACTCCATTTTTGTATCGTTATCCAAGTTGTCGGCTCGATGCACTGATATCATCGAGCATAAGAAACTCAAGTACGATAACTGGAAGCCGCGGGTAGATATGGAACAGTTGGAAGAGAACCACCAGTAGAACTACACTCAAAAGATTGTTTTATTGTACACATTTTACACTCGACGGAATACTAAAATGTAGCAACCCAAGGGAACACCATCATGTTTCTTTGTAGCCCATCAACAACACGCATCCCTGCAAAATGGAAGCGGTCTCCCTTGACCCAACAGTTCCATGCAGTGCAGCCTTGCGATTGTGAGAGCAGAGTAGTGTCTCCACCGCCCCGTCCGTGGTCGCGACAACAGGTCTTCGGAGCCGGCAATCAAGGGGTTTCTGCATACAGTTGTTCTAAAATATTTCTGAAATGTCCCTATCTTTATACGTTAAAAAAAGAGAATGCAAATCCGAATGACACGCCTGTGACGACTGAGATCGTCATTGCGTTGCGCAGGATGGACACCATTTCTTTATTTTTCCCCTCTTCTGGAGAGTAGGAAAGTGTAAATACCGCTGTCACTCCTGCGGCTAGTACTATAAACTTTCTGAAGAATTCGAACGTCGTCCACGAATCGTGTCCGATAGTGAGCCAACGGATATTTGTATATTTCTGATCGATTTTACCAAGGACAAAGCTGATAACGGCTACTATCCCGATCTGCAAAGCGGCTATGATTACTTTAATGTTCTTTATGTTCGTTTTGGGTAAGACGTACTTTGCGAGGGAGAACATTAAATGAATAGGCAAGATCATAGCACCCACGAACCACGGTACGGCACGGATGTCTATGGGACTGGGTACAATCCATGGAATCTTACAAAAGATATTGTACACCAAAGATTGGGGTTTCGATAGAACTATGGACAATGCCATAGCCGGTGTTTGGCGTAACCGCCTGAACACAGAGGCCACATGGCACTTGTTCGTGTCCAGTACGAACGATACAACGTAAATGAAGGCAGATATGCACAACACTTTAAATGAAAACCACTCTGCATCCTCCAGGATTCTCGAAACTTTTTTCTTATCATCCTTGTGGTAAACGTGGATGACTATATATAGTAGAACGATTGCAATACATAGTATCAGGATGGCATATAACTCCATGGCGTATGTGTTATTACAACGCGCCATAAGATTTAGGCAACGGCGACCGGCTTGTCTGCAGGTTGTTGGTGCTGCCCCTTAATAACGGTGAAATGGGGGTTGATGTACCTCTGCATGTTGAAGTAGTTAAGAATCACGTCGTCTTCGATATTCAGCAGAGCCTTCAGCTTTGCGTCGGGTACGATAATGCGTCCATCATTTGGAGACTGTAACTTGTTCTCCTTGATATATAGGTTCAACCCCTGTACGACATCTTTCCTGGAGACCTGATTCTCGACCGAAAGACCCAGGAACTGTGCCATAGACTCGGACATTGAGCCTAGGGCGACCTTGCGAGGAACGGTGCTGCTTGGCGAAGCCTTCTTCTTGCGTCCGCTTGAAATAGAAGCACTGTGCACCTTGCAGATGCGCACATACTCCTTTTGCAGGATCTTGGTAATAGCGACGGCGTCCTTCATAACAATCGAGATGCTGGCGATCTTGTCGGCGAGCTCACCCAACTTAGATGTCATGACATCCACCTCAGCGACTGAGGTTGAGGGGGTCACGGTCTCCGTAGTTGTAATGGTCTCTGCAGTGGTCTCCGCAGTGGTCTCAGGAATGGTAACAGGTGGTGTGGTGGTAGACGATGATGTGGCAATGTCTCCCTTTTTGATATTTGCCATCTTGGTGACTTTCTTGACGTTGTTGGAGTTGGATGTGGTGGTGGCCATTGCGTTTTCTTGTTTGTTTGGGTAGATGAAGTATTGCAGAGGAATTTCTTTATACCACTTTTCGGGTGTTGTCGGGTCCTGTTTTCATAATGACGGGATGAAGTCCCACCTGACATCCTCGCAAATTTTTTTCCATATCTGGTCTTGTTGGTAGAGTTTCTCTCTGGACTTCAGCAGGGGGAAGTTCACGAGATACTGATCCTTCTCTAGAAGCTGCATCATCTTGTGTAGGCAGTACGAGTACGACAAGAAGTTCTTCCTCTTTGGGGGCTGGTACTTAAGGAACGGGATTTGGATGGCGCAGAACATACATCGTACCTTGTCTTCCAGGTCGGGGGGCATGTGGATAGTGGGGATTCCGTTAAGGCGGTGCATTATGTGCGGGATGTGTTCGTAGTACTTGTTGCTATCGATCTTCTTGAGTATAGCTCGGATCCGTTTAGGTGTCAGTGTGGCCATGTTCGTGATCTTCTGCTTTTTTATCTCCATGATGATGTTCATGAACACGTCCTCGGGGATCTCCGTTGTCTCCTTCCCCTGAACCTGGTTAAGCCACTCGTTCAAGTGATTGATGCGTTTGTAGGCAAAGCACGCGGCATCCTTGGGAGGGTCCTTGTATGTCGGTTTGTCGTGATCGATCAATATGTATTCGACGGATCTACACTGCATGCACACGATGCACCCGTCCTGCATATTCAGCATGTGCTGGGTCGATTCGCAGTGAGGGCACACGCGATCAACTCCTGAGGTTCCAAATGCTCGTGTACTATCATCCTGTTGAACCGTAGGGGTGCGCATAGGGCCGTCATCGTAGGCTATCGCTATGTATCGGTCCAATAAGGTAGCACGGTCTGTGTCGTTGGGGGGAAATTTGGTTGACGCGCCCTCGTGACTCGATATGGATGGTGATGAGGAGACTGGTGAAATATTGTGCGAATAAGAAAGTGATGTCGCTGTCGAAATCGATGTTACAGATGCGGATGTCGAAATCGTCGATGTTGGTGACGAGGATGATCCGACCTTCCCCAAAAAGTAAGTCAAAATACCAGATGTAGATGACGAGTACGAATTGAGTGACGACGACGGCGACGACACAACCGTGCTTGTATCCGATTTCTTTGGAAATTGACTCTCAAGAACGTCGTTCCCATCTTTTTTGGAGTCGTTCTTGTTCGAGTCGATGATTTCGTAGTATTTGTATAGAATGTCTCCTGTGCGGAGAAAGTAGTCGTTCTCGTCACCACTGTTTTGCAAGTATTTGACTTGTTGACGGGTGGTGTGCAGACGGTCGGACAGCGTCGCGAAACGCTCGAAATCGTGGTCTGCCCATGCGCTCCTCGGCGTGTTCTCCGTCATTTTATTTAGTTCGCTTTGGATGCAATCTTGGTCGGAACGCATTGACGCAAGTTGCGATTGTTTCATGCGCATGTGACCAAGATGTTTTGTGTGCCTAGCATCAAGGGTCCTCTTTACGTCCACGGATGATGATGATGCAGAGGAAGAAATACCGTGAATGTTGCGTCCGGGCTTGACATTTTTGTAGGTACACGAAGCAATGTTGCTATTCGTGCGGTGGATGTCAGAAGTCATCACACAGAGCACATACAGTATAAAAAAAAATGTGCTTATGCATTATTTTGGTCCATTTTAAACTTAGTGGTTGGTAGGAGATCATTGCAACAATGAACAATGTAAGACGAAATGCTATCGTGTTGAGAGGTACAGCGCCTCGTATAGAAGCTGACGCCGCATCTCTTAACATTATTGTAGCCCAACACGACAACACATTGGTAGGCAGTAACATCAGCAGCAACATTGATTACAACAACAACAACACTGCATCTTTCGTCTTCTCCCGAGGGAGCAATGTGACCTACCTCCTAGAGAGTCAATCTAATGACGGAGTTCACGTCTGTGTCACAGACCTGAAGTCGTCTGAACTCGGGCCTACCACATGGCCACGAGCGGATCCTTACATGTCCTTCAGGACTACATATGACCAAGAGGTCATGCGCATTAACGCAGGGGGGCTCAAATGCACGACGTTCAACGCCGACGTTTACGCATCCCTATCGAGCTCATTCAACAGCGCTAACGTGTTCCGCCCTCCTAGCGAGTACGCGCTATCGGAAGCCTACATCACCCTATCAAACATGGTCGTCAAACGAACGGTATCACTTTCAAGCAACGCGGTTCTGGATGACTTATCGCTTGTGGACTCTTACATTTCAGAATCTGTATTGGAGGCGCCTACTGCATCCGCCCTTAGAGGCGCCTACTACTCGCTCAGCAACCAAATGGCTTTGAACTTCGCTCATCAAGCCATCGCTATGAAACTCGACTCCAATCTATTGGAAGCTGCGTCGTCGATCCCTCCGTTCCTGCCGACGGATATGTGGCTAACATCAACCGACGTGCAACCGCGTTTCCGATTCGACAATGACGGAAGCACATGGATAGCGACCTCGTCCAACTTGACATTTTTCGACAACGTGATGCAGAGACAGATCGCAACACTGTCAAGCGACGGCTCTCTTTTTCTGAGAAAGGACGCGAATTTTTGCGGCGACCTCACAGTCGAAGGGGGCGTTAGTCTGGGGTCGGATGTCGTCATCACACACGATGGGAGCAACGTAGGTGTCAACATGCCGCACGGGACTGTGCCGACATACACGCTACACGTTAACGGAAGCGTATTCTCTACGCAACAAATTTTCGCATTGTCCGACAGACGTGTTAAGACTGATATCAAGCGGATAGATGACCCATTGGATATTGTAGAAGCGATCAACGGGTACACGTTCAAAATGAACGGAAAAGCGTGCGTGGGTGTCATCGCGCAGGAGGTAAACACTGTCATGCCTGAAGCCGTCTCGATGGTCAATAACGGTAAGGATGACCTCATGTCCGTCTCATACGACGGTCTCGTCGGGGTCCTTTTCGAGGCAGTGAAGAAACTGTCATTGGATGTGCAGGAGCTCAGGTGTCAAATATTGTCACAAGACTCTACGACACTGCCACAAGACTCTACGACACTGCCACAAGACTCTACGACACTGCCACAAGACTCTACGACGTTGTCACATGACTCTACGAATCCGGCGCTTATGTTCGTTGCTTGAATCGGTAATACCGTTGTGTGTGTTTGTTTGTTTGTTAGTCCCATGTTCATATTGGTGTGTCTGAGGAATCAAGTTACGGGACTTGTGAAGAACATTCGGTTGTTGGACACTTTGTTGTTGTTGTTGTACGTGTTCTTGTGTATAGTTGTAGTTGTTAGCAGAGTTGGTGGGTACATCGTACTTCTCAAATGTCTTAATTCTTTCAGTGAGGTACGCGAGCGAGGACTGCATGCTAGCGATGGCGCATTCGACACGAAATAGTTGTTGCTGATGGCTATGAAGTTGATGTTGCACCTGGCGTCTGAATTCCTCTGGAATAACCGGAAGTGGGGTGCTACATTGATTATTGACTGTCTCGGTATGGAGATTGTGATCTGCTACGCTTGGAGACGCGCGGTTAAACGCGTACTCCCATGATGCGGGTTCGGGTACATGGTACATGTTTACAAAACGCACAGCAATTTTTTATATGTTAACAATATATACATCTGCGCACACACGCACACACGCATAACATGGCACCATCACAAGAGAAGAAAGAGAAGAAGGACACCTACTATACTCTAGTGAATAGGGACGGTGGTGAGGAGGGTCGTTACAAGGGAAATTGTGGCCCTGCCGCAGCTGCCAGTAAGGCAGCCAGCCGTCGCTTCGGAAATAACAATAATATAAGAGTTACCGTGCGAGAGCTAGGGACAGACAAGACATTTAGTTACCATGCTACCCGTGTGAAGCTAGATAAGCCATTTATCTCTACACTAGATAATGGCAATACAATCGAAAGGAAATTCAGGACACACGTTAAGGCCATTGGCAATTAAACCGGTACACTCGGGGGAACGGTGAACCGCTTAACCGATATTCTCGTTAACATCTTGCAATTTGTTGATTCGAAATCGTTGTTCCACTGCCCCGTGGTATTCCGTCTCTAAGCGTTATTGAATGTCAGCTTCATGGATTGGTCCAACGTGACCTTGTTGCTGCCGATGAGAGGCTTGCTACGCTTCAACTTGATCTTCTCCTGAAACTTGCATACCCTGTTCTTGTCTAGCGAAATGTAGCGGTACTCGCTGTGCATGTCCTGCTCATTCAGCTCTTCTGCTTGCTGGACAATGGATAGCATCGGTGTTGTGTTCACGATCACGTGCTTGTCAGTGGTGCTCCTGAAGTCTTCGATTTGCATGTGTCCGCCGAACATGTCGAGAGCGAGACGATCTGGCGCCGCCTTCACGGGCACCTGTGTGAATCCCATGCGCGTTGCCATATTGTTTATCAGGGTGTACCTAGCGAGACGTTCGTCAGTGTTGTCGCGGCTTGCGAAATTGTATGCGCATGCGCACTCGAGGCTGCAAAAGCAACCTATCACATGGAACTTCCTGTCCGCTTCCATGTTCATCTTCGTAGGGAGTCCGAATGGCACGCCGATGAACTTGTGGCAGCACCAGTAGCAGCTAACGTTGGTGCTCGACGGCCACTCGCCGTTCCTGCTTTTCTCTCCAAAGTCGGCAAGAAGGCGAGTCACGCCTTGGTTCTTGAATACTCCGCCTCCGCCTCCTACGGAGCGCGCGAGAGATGGCTCCGCCGCCTTCGTATCGGATCCTCCTTGATCCTCATATGGTGAAGAGAAGGGAGGGATATGAGGATCCGTGTGTGGGATGCTGCTGTAGGTGCATTGCCGAGATCTGTCAAACACGAATGCGTTCTCCTTGTTGTATGGGTGAGGTGGCTGCGTGTACGGGTCGATATCAGGAACATGCGCATCTTCCTTATCTGTTGAATGCAAACAATCATCCTTATCCTTGGGCTGGGGTGGCACGTAGAGGTGCATAATGGAGCTCCTCACACCGTCATCGTTAGATGTTGAAGGTACCGCCAAATGGTCTCGGACGTGGGAGTACGAAGAATGGACATATGTAGAATCCTCTTCCTCGGCGGTGGATGTTGACTTGAAGAACTTGGCAATACTGGGTTGTTGTTTTTTTGACACCGAAGAAGTGTCACAAGCCTCTCCGTCACCAACACCCTTGGCGGTGGCCTGTTTTTTTTTCCGGCCGCTCATGACGCTATGTGTATGCTAATGATTTCAAGTACATTTAATGTTTATACTCGCAGATTACACATGTCTTGTCGAATACTCATGGGTGTTTTGGGGGCTGATTTAAGACACGCGCCCATGAGAACCGCCTGGACGGTGTTGTCCACTGTGCGTTCCACGTCTCTCTTCAGTGCGGCATCTGATGCGATGCGGTCGATATCGCTGATTGTGATATATATCTGACGGATATTCCCGCGTCCACATGTTGCCGCTGACTCGAATACAATGTTCGTGTGCGGATTTACACGGAGCAATAGCCTTTCCACTCGTCGCGCGTCCAACATGTCATCCTTGCACCACGATAACACTCCTAAGGCGGGTGGTGTTGACTCGCGGGACATGATTGACACGACGTTCGCGCCTGGCACCTCGTGTACTCCCAACACCTCGTCGACCTTGACACGACCACCACTTTTGCATGATGCCGATGTCTCCATGGTAAGAACCGCCCCGCTTTCCTTGCTTATAGAGCGATAGACGATAGTTGAATATATCTTGTGCGAGTACGCGAGGTGTCGCGCAGCCTTGTCAAGATGCATCACGAATCGTTCAAACGGGATATCCAAGTGAAACGAAAAAACAGGTGATGCATTCGCAACCATACGTCGTGTAAACAGGCACATGCGAACGTGGTTTGCACCAGATGCAACTGCGTCATCGACGAACGAAGAGGCACGCATCATTGGATACCCTAAACATTAATTGTAACGCGCTCAATCTTTTACACTCTTTGTAATACAGTTCCCACTTTCAAATGTTCCTACAGTCGGAGACGCAATTTGTGGGACACCCTACCGGCGACCCTTGAACCCAATGGGTAGATCAGCTAAAGGCGAGTACATATTTTTGACCTTCATCTCTGTATTTCAGCATTTAAGCTGGTGGGTCGGTCGGTTTAGCGCTCACACTCGCCTCGATGGAAACTGTGGTTTTGGGGGGAGGCGAGGGAACACAGAATGCCAGGCCACACAGGAACCGCATGTACACAGGAAACGCAGGCCACACAGGAACCGCATGGACACAGGAAACGCAGGCCACACAGGAACCGCATGGACACAGGAAACGCAGGCCACACAGGAACCGCATGGACACAGGAAACGCAGGCCACGCAGGAACCGCATCGATATACCCTGTACCCTGTTGTACCGATGAAAAAATGTACTAATACCGATGCAATGCCATCTCGTCGTCATTCATTATCATGCATTCTTCGTTATTATATAGTAGCATCGATGAATGCATAGCAAACATAGTTACCAAGTGTTGTGCATCCAAACCATCGCATGTCCTTCGCAAACGGAATTCTTCCCATGCAAACGTAGCTTCTTCGCGCAACATGGCGGCTTCCCATGATACTGGCGCTCGTCAGTCTCCAGGTGTACCGGATGCTCATGGTCATCCTGCTTCTCTTCGACCATCATCCCATGATACTGGCGCTCGTCAGTCTCCAGGTGTACCGGATGCTCATGGTCATCCTGCTTCTCTTCGACCATCATCCCATGATACTGGCGCTCGTCAGTCTCCAGGTGTACCGGGTGCTCATGGTCATCCTGCTTCTCTTCGACCATCATCCCATGGTACTGGCGCTCGTCAGTCTCCAGGTGTACCGGGTGCTCATGGTCATCCTGCTTCTCTTCGACCATCATCCCATGATACTGGCGCTCGTCAGTCTCCAGGTGTGCCGGATGCTCATGGTCATCCTGCTTCTCTTCGACCATCATCCCATGGTACTGGCGCTCGTCAGTCTCCCGGTGTGCCGGATGCTCATGGTCATCCTGCTTCTCTTCGACCATCATCCCATGGTACTGGCGCTCGTCAGTCTCCCGGTGTGCCGGATGCTCATGGTCATCCTGCTTCTCTTCGATCATCATCCCATGATACTGGTGCTCCGTTTATGGATGGAATGGAAAACAATGGTGATGTACCTTCTGATGGATGGATGTATGAACATTCTGAATCACGAGATCGATGTATGGATGTACCTTGTGAATCAAGAGAATCTTTTGAGAAGTCATCTGGGAGTCTCCGGTGCTTATCGAGGAGCACTCAGTCCGACAGAGTCAATGGAACTTCTCCAGAAGACTCGTCTGCTAGGCCATTGCCATGCGATGGGGACATGATTCCTTCCGATGATGATCTCAGCAAGAAGTTACGGGAAATGTACACTACAGTAACCTCAGGTAATCTTTGAATCTGAATGTGAGATTAAATCAACATTTCTTTTCGGGACGGTTCATTGTACTGTTCCACCGACTGTAGAGGGACGTTTGAATTGGGACACCTTGTATTTTGGGTACCTGAGCCGTACACAATGTTCCTTCAAGTGTATTGTATCTTGAGAGTGTCCGTAATCCCATGTTCTTACACAATCCTTTGTATTTCCATGTTCCATGCAGCTCCTCCTCCTTGGAATACAGAACGGATGTCATATGGGTTGGACAAAGATCGAACGACGTTCTTCTGCATCGGGCGAATGTTGAAGACACACGAGCATGAACGGGTCATATGGATCCATACCAATGACAACAGCGATGTGCACAAGTCGATAATGGACAACCGGAGCATGCTGGAGTATTGCCAACGAATGAACGTGTTATACATACCAGGGTACCCCCCCCATGTTTCTCCTTCCGGTCTGAATAAGCCATCTGAAGGTACTGACACTTTGCAGATCCAAGTGACACTCAGCAGACATGCTTCCTCTTTGCAAGCTCCCAAGCCCCTCGACATGAGAGGACTCATGAGGAAGCTCCGGATGTGGAAGGGGACTGGATTGCACATGAATTTGAATGTTTCAAGCATGAAGATGTCATTGAGAGAAATGCTGTCAATGATTCCAGGGGCAACATCCAATCTAGTGCGTGCCGCTGCTACCTTACACCCAGATCAAGTGTGTATTGAGAAGGATGTTGCTGGTGATGACAACAAAACCTTCGTTCTCGTAATATTGTCCCATATATTTTAGGATAATATTATGACATTTCATTTCATTTCATTTCATTTCGAACACAATTGTATAAAGCTAACTTGATGATTCTGAATCAACAGACCACACCACGCATGTATCATTGATTTATAGCCTTGTAATTTGAGGTTATCTAATACTTGTTCTATGCTCCTTCCTCCTCCTTCTCCAGAGCAATCTGAGGTCATCAAGTCACTTGTGCTAGAGAATAAGAATGTCAAGTTGCAAAGCGTGGCCGGGTCTGGAAAAACTACATTATCTCTACACTGCGTCACTCGATTGCATGCGCTCTTCCCCGATGCCCGCTCCCTGCTCCTGACATACAACTCCAACTTGAAGACGGAGACACGCAAAAAGGTTGCAGCATTGGGACTTGAATCCGCTGCTGAGGTGCATTCGTTCCACAGCTTTGGTACTCACTATTACGACGAGGGATGCCACACCGACGAGGCGCTTGACACGATGGTAGATGCAATTAATGCTAACAATGGACGCTTGCGTAGCGCTCTGTCATTTAGACTCGTTGTCGTAGATGAAGCGCAAGACATCAACCCTCTTTACTGGAAAATCATCGTCATGATCGCGCGCCTGTGCCACCGACCGCCTCAATTCCTTTTCATCGGCGACCCGAGACAATCCATCTACGAGTACAAGGGTGCCAGCCCGAGGTTCCTCGCCGAATGCGACTCGTTGCTGCCCTCAGAAATATCGGGTGTCCGTGGGTGGAGAGAGCACACCTTGCAGACGACGTGGCGTCTAACCGCGCCCATGGTTCGTTTTGTTAACGAGGTGTTCCTTAAGGGTGAAGATGTCCTTGTGGCAGGTCACGTGCCGTCGTCGACGACGTTGTGTCCGCGGTTTATGAGTTGCAATGTGTTTGACGTCTCGCCAACGTCAGTCGTGTTCGACCTCCTCACCCGTTACCGACCCGATCAGATAATGGTTCTTTCTCCGAGCGTAAAGAAAGGGCGAGGCAAGTCCCCCCTGCGTATACTGGAGAAGCGGCTGTTGGATCGCAACGTCCCTCTGAGTGTGAATGACGTATTCGAGGAGTGCTCCTTGAACGAGCAGGTGCTGCGTGGAAAGTTGGCCTTCATGACATTTCACGGGAGTAAGGGTACTGAGCGAGAAGCTGTGGTTGTCTTGGGAGGTACAGAAGAATCTTACATGACATTCTTCCAGCGGATGCATCATGATGCGCCGCTCTCATCATCGACTGTGGATTGTCCCAACCCGGTATACGTCAGTCTGACACGGGCGAAGCGAGAGCTGATCGTGGTTCACAACATGAGATCTCATCTTGCTCCTTACATGGATGCAACCGCGCTTCTCGAAACAGCAACGTTGCAGGGGTGCCCCCCTGCCTCCGCATCTAAAAAAGAGGTGACTCCCGACGATACCAATGATGATGCAGATATCCGTCCTAATGAGCGCGGAGTATGCTCTCTACTCGAGCACCTTCCCTTCCAAACGATAAAGCGAGCTAGTGCTCATCTGACGTGGCGTGTTCAGGACATTGGCGTGCGCGCGCCGGCATTGAGCAGTACTGTGAGAACTAGGGGGGCTCTTGCGGAGTACGTGGCTGATCTTAACGGCATCGCAATCCCGGCAATATTGGAATACCGTGTTACAGGGAGGTCGCAGCTTCTTGACATGCTCCCGACTCTCAACATGAGCAGTTCGAAATATTGCGGGAATTTACGAGATGCCCTTGTATCGCGTATATCTTCTGGTTGCGATCCTAGTGTGTCTGATTTTCTGTGTGCGGCTACACTGCATCAGTCTTCTGCATCTCAGTACTTTTATCGAGCGAAGCAGATTACTCGATTTGACTGGTTGGACGAAGTCGATGTTGAGTCCTCTATGGAGGTCATGCGCGGAGCTGGGATTTGCGGTGGAGTGGTGACGAGGTTTGAGGTTCCTCTTCGACGAGAGTTCGTTCCCAAGGCGTGCCATGTTTATGGCGAGGCGGATGTGGTGACTGAGGATTCGTTATATGAGTTGAAGTGCACGAGTGGTGAAGTGCAGCTTGTTCACATATTGCAGACAGCTTTGTATGCGTGGATGCATGGTGACGACCGCAAGCGTATTAGGTTGGTGTATTTGTTATCGGGGACTGTCTGCGACATCGATTACGACATCGCATCGTTTGAGAGAGTGATGGATGTTTTGTTGTCACCGACCGAATGAATGAAAAACGTTTCTATGATTTTTTTTCTACCCCTGGTGTTATATACTTTGCAACAAAATGTACAATTCTGCTCAGGCATCTGGTGTTTCATTCGATGCATCAGAGATTCTCGTTCGTTTCCTTAAATACATTTTCGAGGGATTGATGGTCGCTGTCGCAGCGTACTTCATCCCCAATACCAAGCTTCCGCCTAAGGATCTAATGATGATTTCTTTGGTCGGTGCAGCCACGTTCGCCGTTTTGGACCTGTTCGCCCCTGCCGTTGGATCTAGTGTCCGCACTGGTGCCGGTTTCGGCATCGGTGCCAACCTGGTCGGCTTCCCCGGAGGAGGCATGCGTTAGTAAGATTGGGAAATTCCCATGATTCAATCACAAATCCGCTCCATACCATGTTTCGCAACCAGTCCAAATCGGCCGGGAGTCTTTGGGAGAGAGCGTCCTCTCGCGTTTCGCCGAGACGCGCCGAGAAGTTCCTCGACAACCCCACCCCCACCCCCTGATACTGATATGGGGACACAGACGGTTGAACGGTTTACCAAAGAGGCTACTCGGAATATCTTCGAGAACCTCTTCAACCTTCTGCACCCCCCAAAGTTGCCCAAAAGCAACGATCTGCAGTCTGGATGATTATAAAGTGTCCCACTTTATTTGAGAACAACTGTAATCAGTTGGAAAGTCCAATTTTTATAAAAACTCAACAAAAGTATGCGTGTTGAAAGATTTCATTTTAGTCGAGTATAAGAACGTGTTTACCGTTGAATTTTAGCTACCCGTATATCCTCATCCGGGTTCCGGGGGACATGTATTAAGAATATATAAAAATTCTTTATACATTGTTAGGTTTACTTCTTTCGGAAAGCAAACGATTAAACTTCTCACGTTTTTTCTTTGTTTCATGGTACACAGAATTTGACATTTCATTGTCCTTGGATCCCAACATTATAATAGTTAGCGTGGACAATACCATAGTCAAGACGATTAACACAGTTCTTATCCAACTCCAAACTGTACATCCTCCGGACTCTAGGCACTGAATGTCATAGACCGCAAGCGCCGTTAACGCAATTGACAGAAGCAACATCAGCGCCAACGTGATGTTGAAGTTGTTGCGCATCAAGCTTGTCACTATGACGGTGATGTGGAATATGACCGATGCAAAGATCACGATCCACCCCTGGGAGCCGATTCCATTGTTGTTGTTGTTGTTGTTTTTGATGATGTCAGACATATTCGATTATATTAGATGTTCTTATAAATTATTGTTATTTTTTTATTTCATGATGCGTGAGGTTGTATCGTAAAGAAATATTTGCAACCATTATTGGAATTGGACGTGTGTTTTTCGATTCATTATGGAATCCAAAAATCAGTCATCTGCATTCATTTCACTTGAGAACGTCAAGACTTGCGAGGCAGCCTTTCACGTCTACATGAAGGAGCGCCACAACATTGTCTTTCAGGGTGCGAACGATATTCTCCGCATTCGCCAAAAACTTTTCATGTTCATGCAGGGGGTGGAGAAGCGGAGAGATAGCGACTCCCTATCATTGCGCGATAAGAACAATATAGCGTTAAATCTCATGCGGGACATGATGAAGATGGATGAGGATCCCCCGAAATCTACAACCTATATCGAAAAAAAGAGCAACAACGACAATATATTCATTAGTCGCGAAAGGGACGTTTTTCAGCAGCAATCACGACCACGTTTGCCGGGATTGGAAGATGCGCCCCCTCGCCCCCAGAGCACGCTCTCTAGATTGCGTGCGGAGGACCGGGACACGGTCATGACCAACTTTGTAGATTCATCATCCTCTTACAACACGAACTCTCGTAACACCAACGACGACGGATCCGATCTTCGTTTGGACGGAGATGAAGTCCCTCATATATCAAACGAGGAATTCGATCGCCGTGTAGAGGATCTTGTAAGAGACCGTCTTACGTTTAGTACCTCTGCTCCAGATACCGATCAAAATCTAACCGATCAAAATCTAAGTGGTCAAAATCTAAGTGGTCACAATCTAATTGATCACATTGTAACTGATAATAATGCGTTTGCTTTGCCTTCTTCTGCGGTGATTCCCTCTGTAACTCACCATGTGGGTGATGTCTATAGGAGTGTTGGTCTCCACGGTGTTGATAGGGACGTTGAGGCGCACCCTCACCGCTTTCGCTTCGGTTCGAGTGTGTCAGGGTTTGGGCGTGAGGATTTCCGAGGAATCTCTTGGATATCCGTGTCTAGCGCTATCGTTCCTATGGAGAAGCGAGCAAGTTCCGAGCGTCCGTACCTTCACGACTATGACTTTTCGTACCCTTATGTCCTGGTGAACCTTGAGGGATTCGATGGCATGTACGACGGGAGTTCCGAGGCCATCCGTCGGAGTTTTTGCGTGCTCGTGTTCGACCGTTCGTTCCGCGCTGCCAACGGGCGCGGATACGTCATGCTTAAACCCGTGCGTGAACTAGATAGGAAGACGTTCGACACCCCTCTTGCATCCCTCCGTTCGCTCGTTGTGTCGATAACACGTCCTAGCGGTGCATTGTTCAACAATAGTGTTGACGCCTTGCGACTGACATCTTTATCCTACGAAACACAGTATGGGTTGTACATCCGCATCGTGTGCAACCGTTTCTTCGACATGAACGAGTTTGTAGTAGGGGACGATGTCAGGTTCTCGGAGTTCGATGGTCGTCCCGAGTCTGCTTCAGGTGAGGCAGATAATATGTCTATAATATTGCAGGCGAACGCTTATATCAACCGAGAGGAGGGTCACGAAGTCGTTCGTCTTGGCGAACCCAACGCTCAGGGTTTTTCGAACTCGTTCTACATTCTCGCTCCCGGTTTCTACAACAGCGTCGAAGGCACGCTCGTGTTGCACGAGCAGATGCTCGAGGCGATCCGTGCGATGGCATTGTTTGATGCGTTCGTGAGGCCAGGGGCCATCGTCAACCAATCCCTTCAGGCTTTCGTGACTCTCAATATCGGTTGCGTGCCTAAGGGCGATGACAGAATAAAATGAGTGTATTCATAAATTTGTTTAATGGCGAATCAAGTTGCCATAGGTTTATCATCGTTGATTGTCGGTTTTGGGGGGAGGTTCGTTCTCCAACCTGACGAGGAAATGCAAGCGCTATTCTCAAACCCTCTTGTTCGTCATTTATTATTCTTTTTTATTGTGTATTCCGCAACGAGGAACATCGGTGTATCCGCGGTTGTGTCTACGCTGTTCATCTTCTTTGGTACAGTCGTTGAGGCGCCTCTGAAGACATTAGTTCGGAGAGGGTACCGCATCGAGTTTAAGCAGCCATGGCTCCTGGTGGCGACCGCAAAATCTTGAGGACTCGCTCGATCGCGTTCCTACGAATCAGTTTTATGTATTATGTGATAGTGAATACACGTCAAGAAATTCGCCCAGTTTAAGGACTTTATTTAACATACATGCATTGTCGCAAGGGTATCTTGGTACCAGGCTTTATGGGCAGTTCCCTACCATTCGTTAAAAACGTGAAGCATGTGGAGGACTCTGCTGGCACGGATGCATTCAAGGAAGGTGTTAACAAGCTCGTCATGATTATGCATGCTTTCCATGCCGACATATTGGGTGACACGGTCATGCAGACTCTCTCTTCTATGGGAGATGATGAGTCTTCATCGGTCCACGTGTTCGAAATCACTTGCAAGATGAGCCCTAGCAACACTGAGTTGTTCCCAAGGGTGATGGGGGCTTTGTTCGCGACCCAGTTCGTTTGCACCCGGCACGGAACTACGAAGAACGATTCCGATTATAGCTCTTCGCATGTTTTCAAGGAGACATTGTACCATGTGTGGATTCCTCTGGCGGACAAGAGCGTGCACAGACGCGTGAGCGTGGCGATTGTGAATTGTTTCTGGAGTGCGTGGCACAACTTCAACTGGTTCAACATAGCGTTCGACATTGACTCTCTTTGCCATACCCAGGATCGGTTGTACGTACTTAACACGGACAAACTATTGAAGAGTTCAATTGTCACTTCGCTGACATCCCGCATCCACCGCGTTCAGAGGAAACGTTTCTGCATTTCGCCGGCGTACGTAGCCGACCGTGGGATCGTGACATGCGACGAAAATAAACGGTATGACTCGATCGTATGCTGCATTGAGAGGGCGGATGGGTTCGTGCGCAACAGGGGGTGGATTATGGACGACATGTTGTGCGGGTGGTGTGTGTGGGTCGTTTCCAAGTGGGGTGTTATGTGCACGGACCCCACTAACGTTCGCCTGCGCCAATCGTGTCACAACGAGACCATCACAGAGAGCGAAGCCAAACATGCCTTGTCATCCTCTTTGTACATGCAGGTGTGCGAACCTCATGGTGTAGAGGTGACTGAAGAGGGTATCGAATACATACCTTACCTACATCCAAACACAAGTGACGTGTGCGGCCTCTGTCATGAGGCGTTCAAAGAAGAAGACATCGTCATCAATCTAAGTTGCAATCACAACTTCCACGTTACCTGCCCCTCCACGATCACCCATCACAAAAAAAAGGGGCGAGGAATTTGCGATTGGTTGCGCATTCAGAAAAGCTGCCCGTACTGTAGAGCAAAGGTTTTGTAGACACATTGAGTACACAAGACTATGTCGAGTTCTAACGAAGCGCTTGACATGATGGGTGCGGTTGTGATGATGGCAACCGCCGACGATATAATTTTCCCTGGGGTAGTGAGAGAAAACGACCTCCTTCTTTTATGGACGCAGCAAGGGAACAGAGTTCTCGCAGGTAGAATCGGTGCATCCAATCCTAGCGTGTTCGTAGACGAACACGAAGGGCTTGTCGTGAAGGGGGCTCTATATGATAATGGGAATTGTGCAGGCGGTGTTTCTGTGATGACTCCTGACTCTGAGGGAGCTATTTCCATATATGTTACTTCTAACACAGGAGTGCTTGGTACATCGAACATCGTGAAAGATATTGTCATTCAATCTGCAAAAACAACAATACTTGGGATATCTGTATTCGAGTCGAATATTGTGATCAAGGATCCTAGCAACAACACTCGATACATTGATTTAATAGAATCTTGCATATTCGGGTCCAATGCCGGATACTTTGGATCTAATGCGGGTGAATTCGGGTCTAATGCAGGATACTTCGGATCTAATGCGGGTGAATTCGGGTCTAATGCAGGATACTTCGGATCTAATGCAGGTGAATTCGGATCTAATGCGGGTGAATTCGGGTCTAATGCAGGATACTTCGGATCTAATGCAGGTGAATTCGGGTCTAATGCAGGATACTTCGGATCTAATGCGGGTGAATTCGGGTCTAATGCAGGATACT
>Ga0209491_10005161_pt1 | contig 19399 bp, 16 predicted proteins | sample BON02_FD_187213 | JGI IMG/M metagenome (GOLD analysis project Ga0209491, IMG submission 187213) | Freshwater microbial communities from Lake Bonney liftoff mats and glacier meltwater in Antarctica - BON-02 (SPAdes) (version 2) | ecosystem: Environmental > Aquatic > Freshwater > Ice > Glacier... | reverse complement strand
GTTTCGGAGTTCTTCCCGTTCTGATTCACGGTGATGCGGCCATGGCCGGCCAAGGAGTGGTGTTAGAAACCCTCCAGATGTCCCAGCTTCGTTCCTACCGAACCGGTGGGACGATGCACGTCGTCGTCAACAATCAGCTTGGTTTCACCACTTTGCCCCATGACGGGCGCACCTCGATCTACGCCACCGATGTGGCCAAAACCATTCAGGCGCCCATCTTCCACGTCAATGGGGATGACCCCGAAGCGGTGTTGAGGGTTGCCGAAATCGCCTTTGCGTATCGCCAAGAATTCAAAGCGGATGTTGTTATCGACATCATCTGTTATCGCAGACGCGGTCACAACGAAGGCGATGACCCGGCGATGACACAACCCTTGATGTATAACTTGATTGAGGCTAAGCGCAGCGTTCGCACCCTGTACACCGAAGCCCTCCTCGGAAGAGGCGATCTCACCCAGGACGAGCTCGAAGCTGCCCAGCGCGACTTTCAAGGACGCCTCGAGGAGGCTTTCCAAGAAACTCATGCCGCCCAAACCGGTGCTATCTCCGTTATCACCGACGATAAAGGCGCCACTGCGGATGTGGAACCCCCAGATTCTCAGCGGGACCTGGATGTTGCTGGTGAGCCAGAAACCACCGGTGTTGACCCCTCAGTTCTCGCTCTCATTGGTGATGCCCACGCCAATCATCCTCCGGGCTTCACCACTCACCCTAAACTCCAGCCTCTTCTCGATAAGCGACGTGAAATGTCGCGTAGCGGGGACATTGACTGGGGTTTTGGAGAACTGATCGCGCTCGGTTCCCTGCTGTTAGAGGGAACACCCGTGAGGCTGGTAGGCCAAGACACGAGACGCGGGACATTCGTGCAACGCCATGCTGTCCTCCACGATCGGGTGAACGGTCAGGAGTGGTTGCCGCTGATGAACATGGCAGAAAACCAGGCCAGGCTCTGGATTTATGACTCTCTGCTGAGCGAATACGCTGCACTTGCTTTTGAGTATGGCTACTCCGTGGAGCGCCCCGACGCTTTGGTCATGTGGGAGGCGCAGTTTGGTGACTTCGTCAATGGGGCCCAAACCATTATTGACGAATTTATTTCGTCTGCCGAACAAAAATGGGGCCAGCGTTCCAGCGTGGTGCTTTTGCTCCCCCACGGCTTTGAAGGCCAAGGCCCCGACCACTCATCAGCTCGCATCGAACGGTTCTTGCAGTTGGCAGCCGAAGACAACATGATTCTTTCCCGGCCCTCCACGCCGGCGTCCTATTTCCACCTGCTGCGACGCCAGGCCTATGCTCGCCCCCGCAAACCCCTGGTCGTATTCACGCCCAAAGCCATGCTGAGGTTGCGTGGGGCAACAAGTGGGGTGGAAGATTTCACCACAGGAAAGTTCCAACCGGTACTCGATGATCCCGCGGTGTCAGACGCGTCAGAGATTACCAAAGTATTAATGGTCGCTGGCAAGATTTATTATGACCTGCAGTCAGAAATTGCTAAGCGCGACATCACCCACATTGCCCTGGTGCGCCTGGAACAGTATTACCCCTTCCCCGGGGGGGACCTTCAGAAAGTTGTCGCCCGTTACCCCGGCGCGACGTATGTCTGGGTTCAAGATGAACCTGAGAACCAGGGTGCTTGGCCTTTTATGATGATGGAAGCACGCGCTGCTGGTTTGCCGCCGCTGTCCGTAGTGTCAAGAACGCGCTCCGCATCCCCGGCCACTGGCTCGTCCAAGCGCAGCCAGGGAGAAGCGCAGCTGATAATCGACCGAGCACTAGGGTCCTGACGTTTTCTCCCACCCAGTCCGGAGTCTTCACACGCTCAGTATCCCCGATACTCTATACATTCGATGACTACTCGGGAATCTGCAACATGGTGGGCGGCTCCCCAGCGCGCTCACCCGCTGGGTCATGAGCTTTCCCTTCCCGGGTCTAAATCCCTGACCAACCGCGAACTTGTTCTGGCAGCCCTTGCGACTGGTCCTTCTATTATTCGCGCTCCCCTTCATGCCCGGGATACCAACCTCATGGTTGTCGCCTTAAGAACTCTGGGTGCGAGGATTACTGAGGGCGAGGACGGTGAATTCGGTCCTGATTTTGTTGTCACCCCTTTTCCCGCGGGCCATGTTGTTAACGCACGCATCGAGTGTGGTTTAGCCGGGACGGTCATGCGGTTTGTCCCACCTTTGGCAGCACTCTTTCCAGGAACACTGACGTTTGACGGGGATGTGGCTGCCAGACGACGCCCCATGGCCACCACGCTGGATGCTCTGCGCCAATTGGGAGTGACAATTGACGCCCCCGAAGGGAACCGCCTCCCGTTCGCCGCGTCCAACCCGGGCGGGATCACCGGAGGCGTCGTGAGGATTGATGCTTCGGCGTCAAGCCAGTTTGTGTCCGGGCTGCTCGTGATGGCAGCCAGGCTCCCGCAAGGTATTCGCGTTGAACACCAAGGCGAAAGATTACCCTCGATCCCCCACATTGAGATGACCCTAAAATGCCTCCGCGCCAGGGACATTGACGCCTCGATGGTGAGCGAAGGAGTGTGGGTTGTGAAGCCCGGCCCCATCACCGCCAGAGACGTTGTCATAGAGCCGGACCTCTCCAATGCCGCACCTTTTCTTGCAGCACCTCTGATTACCGGCGGATCAGTCAGTGTGAGGGGTTGGCCCGATCACACTGCCCAGGTGGGAGCGCTTCTACCCGGGCTTTTAGAACGCTTTGGGGCGAAAATTGTCCATCGGGGAGGCACCGTCACCGTTGACGGTGGCATCGGATGGCAAGGCGGCCACAAGATCCGAGGTGTCGAGATGGATCTTTCTCACGCGGGCGAGCTTGCGCCCACCTTGATAACCCTGGCGGCCCTCTCAAAAGAACCCAGCCGTTTCACGGGTATCGGCCATCTTCGAGGTCATGAAACAGACCGGCTGAGCGCCCTCGTGGACAACATTCAGGCTTTGGGTGGGAAAGCCCACGAAACAGCCGATGGCATCAGCCTTGAGCCCTACCCCCTCGACGGTGGGCCATGGAAATCTTTTGAAGATCACCGCATGGCCACTTCCGGGGCCTTGATCGGCCTGGCTGTCAGGGGTGTGATGGTGGACAACATATCGTGCACATCGAAGACCCTTCCCGAGTTTCCAGCACTGTGGGAAACCTTGGTCAACTCCTCCACGCCATGAGCCGCCGCGACGATATCGACTCCTACGACGACGACTACTCCCCCCGGGTGAGGGCTGATCGGCGGGGAAGTCGACCTCGCACGAAACACCGTCCCTCCCATGAAGGAGCCCTCCCAGGATTCGTAATCGGCGTCGATCGCGGCCGCTATCGGGTCATCTTGGACGAAGGGGGTGCAGATGAGCGCATCATCACTTGCGCCAGAGCACGTGAACTTCGAGGCGAAGCCATCGTCATTGGCGACGTAGTCGAGTGCGTCGGAGACACTTCGGGGGCTGAAGGCTCTCTTGCTCGCATCGTTCGCTTGCGCCCTCGAACCACCGTCTTGCGACGAAGCGGGGACGACACAGACACGATAGAGCGCATCATTGTGGCCAATGCCGACCAGCTGTTCATGGTTGTTGCTGCGGCTTCGCCAGAACCGCGCTTGCGACTCATAGACCGTTATGTTGTGGCGGCGCTGGATGCAGGGCTTAGGCCACTGATGTGTGTGACCAAAACGGATCTTGCCCCTGCAGATGAACTTCGCGCCTACGCACACGCGTTGAGCATCGACCTTATCGAGCGTTCTCCCGACTCCGCCGCTCTCGAAGAGATTGCTCCGCTATTAAGAGCACACACGACCGTGCTGGTGGGCCACTCAGGCGTCGGTAAATCCACGCTGGTCAATGACCTTGTTCCGGGGACCAACCGAGCCATCGGCCGTGTTAACGAAGTGACAGGTCGAGGTCGCCACACCTCATCTTCGAGTGTTGCGCTCCCCCTGCCCACCGGTGGGTGGATTATTGATACTCCCGGTATCCGCTCTTTTGGTTTGGGACATATCTCGTCTTCTTCGATCGTGTCCGGGTTTTCTGATTTAGAAAGTTTCACCCTCTCCTGCCCCAAAGCGTGTACCCATGAATCTGGCGCGAGCGAATGCGAGCTGGAGAAAGCCCTCACCACGGGTGTATTAGACGACATGTTGACGGCGCGCGCTCACTCGCTTCAACGCTTGATGGCGACCATCCATCACTCTCCAGATTCCTCTGACTAGCTACAGGGAGATCACGCGGAATCTGCTCTCTCTCGCTCTAGGCGCTGAGACTCGTCACGCGATTGGTCAGCTCTTCGCTTTTGTGGGTGGTTCCGACGACACCGACACATCGATAATGGGCAATAATGACAGAGGCAGAACTTTCGCGACAAACTTCAACGGTTTGGAAAATAAACCCATCACCCGAAATATGGGGCCCTTCCTCGCGAGAAACTCCTGCGATCCCAACCTGCCAACGTATGCGAGAGAGGCCTCCCGCCCAAACCTATGGCTCAAGGGGGAAGCTTCAAGAGCTTTTCGAACCGCACGAGAGGTGGGCCATGACAGGTCGTCCCAGAAATTACGAGAATCCTCGATGCCCCTGTACGTTCCACCAAGGTGGGATCCAATGAAGAACTCCGTGAGCTTTTTTGAGAACGCTGTCGGGATATTGAAGTGGGGCTCGTAAGGAAAAGCGTAATTGGGGCAGATGAAATGTGCTTCCGCCCCTGGGCGAAGATGGTCTGCGATTTCGCCAATCAGGTTCGGATAGCCCGGAACATGTTCCAGCACCATAATTGCCACTGCCGAATCGAAATCTCGACCTAAGTCCGGGAACTCTTCAAGACGCCCGTCTAAATAGGTCACATCCGGGAGCTCTCCTTTCCACGCCAAGAGGAGAACCTCGCGCATTATCTTGTGCGTGCCAAACCCAGCAGACTCTGGTTCTACACAGACCACTTTTTTTCCAGTACTAGCAAGAAGCAGACTGAGAAGCCCAATGCCACCGCCGACATCAAGGAGATGAGTTGAACGTTCCAAACTCGATCGGCGCATAAGCATGCCAAAAAAGAAGAAAGCCTCGTCAACATAAGTCTGGAACCGTCTTCGCAGCGGCTCCTCCTGAGCACCCAACCAAGCAGAAACAGAAACTTGGTCGAAGTAGGCGCCAAAGTCTTTTTCGGGAGAGGAGGGACGCAGGGGCATTATGTGCCTAACTATTCGGAATGTCCGAGTATATCCTCGGTTTCAACAAGCGCCTAAGAAAAGGTGACTCAAAAATCTCAGGGCTTACTCCCTGGGGAGGTGGGCTCACCACCGGAAGATAGACCAGTGCTCTGGGTACGAAAAACAAGGAGCTTCGACACTAAAAAGGACATCAGGGAGATAAAAACGATTGACACTCCGTAGGCCACGATTGGGCTAAATCCGACCAATTCAACGAGCATCACCAACGCTAAAGGGCCCAAGAAGAAGAACGCCCATTGCGCCGAGAGAAACTTAATGAAGGCGGTGAAGGTGTTCACAGGATTGCCGAAAACGAACCGACGATGAAGAAAGAAGGCCAGAGGGAACCACACAACTGAAATCATTATCGATGGCCAGACGTATCCGAGAGCATCGCTGAAGGAACCAACCAACCAGTAATAAACCAAGAAGGAGAATGTCGCACCTGCTCCGCCGACAAACCCATACCTAATCACGATTCTGCGCCAACTTTTCTTCGAGCTTGAGGCTAACATTAGAAGCTCCGCGAACCAGGATGGTCTATGAGACTTTTTCGGCTCCCGGTTAGCAAGGTTCTCAACACCACCGTATAAGGATACTGTGAAAATTCCCTTCAATCGTTTCGAGTTTACGCCGGAAGAAATCGGCGAGGCGCTCAAAGCGCTACAGAGCGGGCATGTTGCGGGCGCTGGGCCCCGAGGCAGAGCTGCGGAGCAGCTACTGTCGGAGATTCACGGTGGAGCGGATGTCTTGCTCACGACCTCCTGCACGCACGCCCTAGAGATGAGTGCCCTCCTGCTCAACCTCGAAGAAGGTGACGAAGTAATTGTTCCTGCCTTCACTTTCGTTAGTAGCGCATTGGCTTTTCTCGCCCATGGAGCGAGGCCAGTTTTCGTCGATGTTCGGGAAGACACCCTGAACATCGATGAATCACTAATCGAAGAGGCAATCACCGATCGGACGAGAGCGATTTGTGTTGTGAACTACGCGGGGCTCGGCGCTGAGCTCACGCAGATCATGGCAATCGCCAGGAAACACAATCTGGTGGTTATCGAAGACAACGCGCATGGGTTGGGCGGGACAATTCAGGGTCAAACTCTCGGAACTTTTGGCTCCATGTCAACATTGAGTTTTCATGAAACGAAGAATGTTTCCTGCGGAGAAGGGGGTGCGTTGGTGCTGAACGACCCGGCCCTTAGAGAGAGAGCAGAGATACTGCGCGAAAAAGGAACCAACCGCTCCAAGTTTTTCAGATCACAAGTAGACAAATACACCTGGGTCGATAGGGGATCAAGTTGGGTGCTCTCGGACATCCTCGCCGCACTTTTGCCTCCACAGTTAGAGAACCTTAACAAGAATCAACAACACAGGTCGAAGCTTTGGGACACCTACTGGTTTGGCCTTCAAGGTTGGGCCCGTCAAAAGGGATTCAGACTCCCTCTGCGCCCAGAGGGAGTCTTGCAGACAAGTCACCTTTTTCATGTTCGCACGAACACACTGGACCAACGCTCCCGGTTGATCTCATCGCTCGCCGAGAGCGGAATATCGTCGGTTTTTCACTACCAAGCGCTTCACCTATCACCGATGGGCCAGCGTCTTGGTTACTCAGCAGGCCAGTTTCCTGTCTCCGAAAAAGCGTCGGATACGCTCCTGAGACTCCCGTTGTACCGGAGCCTGCGTGAAGAGGACGTTGCATCCGTGGTTGGTGAATTGGTCTGAAAGTAATTCAGTTGCAAAATAACTTCTTTTTTCCCAGATGTTTGGCAAAATAACGGAACTGTTGTCTTGGGTGGTTTGGGAGGTTATGTGCCAGTGTGCCTGAATTCGGCACCTTTTTGATGAAAACCAAACCTGCGGCTATCGTCCGCAGTCAGAGATGCGACCGCATGGGTAGGTAGCAAGCACAGCATCTCGTAGTGCGCTCGCCAGGGTACCTACGCCGTGATCGGGGAAGGGGGGCAGCACATACAAACCGTGATTGGCGTTTAAAGCCCCGCCAATCCCACCAGACTGACCGTGCAAATGTGTCTTCGGATTCCAAATTCCCAAGGGCGGTTCTGGATTCGGCTGCTGCAGGGCGGTCGTCAGTTAAGATCCGCCATCTAATGCGGTCTTATCGAGCCCTCAGCCCTTTAGTCTCCGGAGTTTGTTGCGGCCTCTGGACAAGTGTTGCCAAGTTGTCGCTCCCGACGACCCGACTCATAAATCCGGGCAAACAATGCTTTGTACCTGGCCTGCATGCGCCCGTCAGGTGCAAAATCGATCGGCCTGCGGCCAGAATTTGCATCTCATGTCCACCCGTTACGCAGCCAGGGAAGCAAATGATTCCAAGGCTGGCTGTGTTTCATTCGATGCCGTTACCGCTAGAGCTTTCCGCCCTCTTGTCTCGGAGTGGGGCTCGTTGCGCAAATACGCCGCAGGTTGGCATGGACCCGCACGGTAGACCACGACCTGCGCCTCACCTCACTTGCTGACGAGCTGTGAAACGGTGACGGCCGACAGTCTGTGGAAATTATCGGATGTAACGGACGGAATTGAGAAGTTTCTCCATTTCGGTTCGGTCCGTCAGATTCTCCTGCCGGCGGCGGGGGATAAGCGAGCGCAACCGTTCTTTCGGTCAATATCTCGGCGGCAATCATCTCGAAGATTTTGCCCTTCATAAAGCACGAGCAATTCGCTGATCGGTTGATATCATTTTGGAGTGTCAAAAGAAGCCCCAAACAGCACTCTAAGTTCGTTCATGAGAATCGGCTTGAGGCCGGTGTTTTTGGCGGCAGTCGAAACCGGAGATCGAAGTTTCCGCTGTGTGACCGTAACATCCTTAGTCTCAGCCGAAGTAACAGAGGGTGGCGGGGGCAAGGTCCTGCTGGTACTCCGGACAAATTCGGAGTTTTTGGCTGCCCTCAGGGCCAGCCGACTCTTCTCAGTCAATTTGCTGACAACTTCGTCTCTCACGGATGCTCAAAAACACGCCACGCCCAACAGAAGCGACCTCACAAAAGGAGAAGACCCTTCATGGGACTTCGGCCGGGGGGTCCCGGTGCACTCGGTGGCAAATCGCTCGCTAATTTTGGAGCTTTCGACAACGATACCGAGTGGCGCGAATTCCTTACTGGTCGCCTCAGTGAACCGCGTCTTGGGCGGGGGGCCAGGAGACATTCTGTATTACGGCTTCGGTGAGTATTCCAGCTTTGGTGCATTGGCATCATGAAAGCTGTCATCATCCAGTCGAACTACATACCGTGGAAGGGTTATTTTGATTTGATTGGGAACGCCGATGTTTGCGTGTTTCTCGACGACGTACAATTCACAAAAAATGATTGGAGAAATCGCAACCAAATCATCGGTCCAGATGGTCACCCCCACTGGCTGTCGATTCCGGTCGGCAGTTCTCTGAGCAGAAAAGTGTCCGAGGTTCGATTGCCTGCTTCAGGTTGGCAGCTGAAACACTTAAAAACATTTGAGCAAAGTTATAGGAACACACCGAACTTCAGAACGGCTATGTCTTTTTTCGAAGACCATCTCTTTCTAGGACACACCAATTTGTCGGTCTTAAACCAAGACTTTATAACGAGTTTCACGGGCAGATTTATAAGCCCGGAGACAGAATTTATGAGAGACATTGACCTAAGACTTGCCAATTCTGGTCAAGACAAAAGTGCCCGGCTAATCGCAATTCTGAAGGCGGTTGGCGCTTCAACTTATTTGTCAGGGCCGAAAGCGAGAAGCTACCTTGATCTCTCGCTGTTCCATTCGTCTGGGATTGGGGTTCAGTTTGCGGACTATACGAATTACCCAGGCTACCTACAAAATGGTCGTGAATTCAGGGACAATGTTTCAATCTTGGATCTGCTGGCTTGGCAAGGGCCTGAGACTAAAAACTTTATGAAAGGAAGGACCCTTTTCAAATGGACCTGAATGAGGAAGCACCCCTGCATTTTATTGTGCCCATCTATAAAGCCGAGGGCCACGTCGTAGGGTTTTTATCTAAGCTGGCGGACTGCACGAAATCTTTGGGTCGTACATTCCGGTTGACCTTGGTCGTCGACAAAAGCGACGACAACACGTTATCTCTCGTAACGACATTTATTGATGGCGGACGATTACCCGGCAGCCGAGTCCTATCAATGTCCCATAGAGTCGGACAACAAACGGCGCTCTGGGAAGGAATGAAGTGTGTTGAGTCGTCCGAAATTTGCATCCTCCTAGATGATGATACGTATCTCGCTCCTGAAGTGGTTCGCCAGCTTGTCGAGCCAATCGCATCAGACGCCTATGAGATGGTGGTTGCACAGCAACCAGCCAAAGGTATTCGGAGGCTTTCATCGAGTATCTTCTGGTTGACCCACCAAGCGATTTCAGGAAGAAAATTGGTGGGTCGCGACCTTATGCTTCGGGCGCTATCCCCAGGAGTTGTGCAAACGCTGACCTACCGGCACGAAAGAATCCTGTCGGTAGCACAGGCTTTCGATGGTCTGGGCCTGAGGGTTTTGAGATTCCGACCTAAAGAACTTCTCTTCGCTGAAGTTCAGTCCAGATATTCTTTTTTTGACCGAGCAAAGCTCTTCATTGAATTAATTCTTTCACGAAAAGAAACGGGACACTTGATTATTTTTTTCGCCGTGTTCGGTTTCTTGTTTTTTCTGGCAATTATTACTGGGGCAGGTTTTTTGGGCTTGATTTCCTTAGTGAGCCAGTCGACGATTATTGCCCTGATTGTGGCTTTTTTTGGGACCTTCAATCTTCTAGCGATAGGTGCCGCACAGGTTTCGTCGGGATTGATGATGGATTCTTTGCATAGTCCTGAGAGGAACGAGAGATGACCGATGAACACCTGGACTTTCTAATAGTGGGAGCAGGGATCCCAGGTCTCTTGGCCGCCAACCACATCAAATCGTCGCTGCCGAAGGCGAAAGTAAGACTCCTTGAAGCATCCGCGTCAGGTGGGGGGCAGTACAAATCCGAGTACCTCGAAGAACTCGACGTGTGGGTCGATTTGGGGATGCACCTCTACTATGAGTCCGGAATCGAAGAGTTCGATCGGTTGGTTAAGTCGGCGCTGCCGGAAAACGAGTGGATGGTGCTCGAGGGCAACCAGAAAGATGTCGCAGGGATTTTTTGGAGAGGCGAGCTTCGTTCGGCCCATCCATATCCCGACTTACGGAACCAGTCCCTGCTCTATCGAATAAGAGTATTTTTCTCCATTGTTTTCCGTTCGCTGGTGCATGGGGTCACTGCGAATCGTCCTGGGTCAGCCAGGCAGCTGTCAATCCGCCAATTTGGGAAGACGGTTCACTCTCAAATCATCGAGCCAATTCTTCAAAAGCTCTACTCTAGCGAATCACAAGATTTGGACGGGATTGCGATGCGCTCACCCGAGCTGAGGAGAATCGCGCTTCTTAGCGCGGCGGCAGTTAAAAACCTCAGTAGGTTCCCTGCCCTCATGTCGAGGATTGCTTACCCTGACCAACTAGGAATGCCGTTTCGAAGAGACTTTAAACAGGCCGCGTATTATCCAAAAAAGTTGGGCTTTGGAAAGAACGTCGTTGATTCTCTAGTCCTGGGGCTCGTCTCATCCGGAGTGGAACTCGACTTCGGAACCAAGATCTTAAGCCTCGAAAAAACCTCCGCTGGCTTTCGGGTCGAGACCGTCCAGGAACCCGGGTTCCAACAATTCTTGTCTACGCAGAAAATCATTTGGTGTGCTCCGATCGGACCGCTAACCTCGCTCGTAACGGAAGACTCCACCCCAATCAAAAGGTCCTTGCCCCCCGGACGTGAGAAATTTTTTTTGACGGCCCTAATGCAAGGCCATAACCCGGTGACTCCATTGTATTATTTTTACGTTTACGACAGGGGCTTCGCCACCTTCCGAGTGACGAACTACTCCGCATACTCTGGACAATCCGAACTCCCCCCTGAAACCTATCTTCTTGGCGTGGAGATTTGGTTGGACAGGGGAACCTCGCCCGATGAGGCGGTTCAAATTGCAAAAACTGAACTGGCTTCTATGGGCCTTGTTAGCGCTGACACTTCAATTTTGGATGTTTGGGTGCTAAAACCGAAAGCGCCTCCAATTGAGCCCACGATTGAGACTGTTAGGAATGTTCAGCAATCTGTTAAAGCTGCGAGGGAGGCATTTCCAGACAACCCCATCATTGTTTCAGGGCCGCTCACAAAGCCTGGAGTCTTTTTTCTCCAGGATGTGTTGAGAGACCTCCACGGAGAGCTAGCGGATATAGTCGGTACGTGGAGACCTTTGAGATAGAGCCCTTCCCCCTTTACTGGAGACTTCGATCAGAGACCGACTCAGCGTCCCCTGTTCCTGAACTGTATCCGTTCATTTTCTCCAAGGACTCCGACGGCTTGTTAGTCCAAGCCCGGGACCCAAAACTACTTTCTGTCTTGAACGATGTCTATTCCCTTGACTACAACATCGGCTACATCCAAGAAGGGTACGGCATTGCCGAACCATACCTGAGTGATTTCTGGCAATACCTTGAACGTACAGTCGCAACACACGGGAAAAATCTTCGGATTTTGGAAGTTGGGTGTGGCGGAGCTCTCCTCCTCGATCGATTGAGGGGTCTGGGGCATTCGGTGGTCGGTATTGACCCTTCACCCCTTTCAGAGCGGGCCAGTAAAGCGTTAGGTATTGAGATCCACAAGAGCATGCTTGCAGAGGGAATGGACATCGGGACCTTTGACTTAATTTTCTCGATGGATGTCTTGGAGCATGCGTTCGACCCCCACAGCTTCCTGACTATCTCAGCCGACTACCTTCGCGACGACGGCATTGTAGTTACCTCGGTCCCTGACGCAGGCCCCAGCATCGAACTGAACGATTTGTCTTGTGCGATGCACCAGCACCTGCAGTACTTCAGCGATGAGTCCTTAGCTTCTCTGCTTCGCGGAGCCGGTTTCCTGAACATCTTGGTAGAGAAATCCAGCTACGGGGGCTCTCTCTACGCAACGGCCGCGAGGAAAGAATCACTGTGGTGGGGCACATCATCTTCTCGGGCCGCGGATAGTCGACCAGCGGGTGGGTTAGATTTCGAGAAATTGCGAGTTAATCTCCGGGCCGTAGCCGAACATTTGACCGGGCTTCTGGATCAACACGGCTCGTTGGGGATCTACGCACCTTTACGCGCACTCCCCTACCTTTCGGAGCTGGAGCAAGGTTTCACTGACAGCCGTATTCGATTCATTGATGACACAGGTAGGTGGCACCGACGGTTCTTCGACGGTTCGTCCATTGCAATCGAGAATTTCGAGGATGTCCGGCGCTCCCCTCCCGGCCACATCGCGGTGTTCAGCCTAACGTTTGAAGAAGCTCTCCTGGGGAAGATCAGCGCGGCAGGACTTGGAGCAAATGTTTCTACTTTGAGAGAAGTAATCGGACCATGAGTCCAGTTTGGGGATTTGCCTTTTCCTGGCTGACGGGCAAAAGATTTGACTTGCTTGCTAAACGTTACGAGACGATGGTGGCGGATCCTGACTTTCATTTTTTCGAGCCCGAACTAGTTTGTAAGGCATTAGAAAACCGCCCAGCCACAGCACGGGGCAAGTCGGCGGTGGACACAATTTTAGATGTTGGATGTGGAACCGGTCTACTCGGGGTTATGCTCGCCAGAAATTTCCCCGATTCAATTATCGATGGGGTCGACATCTCTCGCAAGTCTCTTGACCGGTCGGCCGACAAGGGGGCTTATCGCAACCTGCAGAAGAGTACTCTCATTTCCTACGCTGAAAACACTCGAGCTAAGTACGACGTTGTCGTCGCGAGCAGTATGTTTCAATTCGTGACAGACCCCGAGGCTTTTTTTAGGAGCGCTTGGATGCTACTGGCAAAAGGAGGCACCCTGATTTTTACCTTCGATCTAACTCAACTCTCGGGAGAGCAGAGCGGCACGAGTCAGAGGGCCGGTTCTTTGATGAACCGCTCAGGGTACTACTCTCACAATCCTGAAAGTGTTCTAAGCGATGCCCAGAGTGCTGGTTTTGAAAACGGGGCAGTCTCGAAGCCCCACGTTTTGCGAGTAGAGAAGAGGAGAGGGCAAGTCGAGGGAGTTGTAGCGACCTTCTTGAAACCTTTAAGCCTCTCCCAAAGTTCCGCTAGTGAATCGTCGGGACCGGCTTAGAAAAATCATATTGCCCTGGGTTTGTAAGATTTCTCAGACTTGGGGAAAGAGAATTGAGCCGCGGATAGACGCTGCAAATTGGCCCGCAAGGTCTCCGTGAACACAAGTTTGCCAGGATTCGGGCGGTGAGGACGTTGTGGGCTGAACCGCGCACGAACGGGGGTCGCTACGGCGGGTGGCAAACTAAACGGGCCACGTGCCCGGGTTCGTGCGGCTTAGGTGACACGCCGACACTGTAGGGGGCTGAGTACTCGGGGTGGCGCTGGTCTGTGCTGAATCGTGCATGTTTTCCCAAGGAAATTTCGAACTGTGGTTGATCATTTTCGGGGTGCGTAGCGCGTTTTAACTCTTGAAGCGTGCCGCCGAGCACGAATCAACATCGATTAAGACCAGGCCACGCAACTCATGAAGACCCCAGGATTCCGAGACATCCCCGATCTAGAAAGGTGAGGAATCCAATGCTCGTCCAGGGGCGACCAGAAGCCAAGACATCGTGAAAAGGGTTTTCACCGCCGACGCTTCCCACCTGTTTTGGGTCGAAGGCCTAACGCTCCTGGCGACCGGAGTGGGGACTACTATGTTGCCAGGGTTAGTTAGAACAATTAGTCCTAGAAATTTTTGACTCGGAAGGATCTCAGCTGACTTTCGTCTCCCGGGGTACCCCCACTATGGTACTTGGCTTGGGGGCTACAACCGGAATCTGGTCCTACAGTCTCTACTTTCACCTTGCTACGTACTCCTCTTTTGGCGTGCGCTCGATCTTGCTTTTTTGGTGCTGGTATTTGCTCTTAGCCATAGCCGCGCACGCCGTGGCTGGGTTCTCGCGGTTTCGGGAGTATCGTCGGGGCCACCTGAGGCGACAAGACATCCCGTTAGTGACGATTTCCGCGGTAACCGGAGTGACCTATCTTGCGGACTTCCTCGCTGATCGGCAAAACCTGCAACAACCGACGACGAATCTCACTCAACTAGGAGAGTTCAACCCCGACTCAGTGTTCAATGCGGCCATGCTTCAATCGCTCATGGCAGGCAGGGGCACCTCTACGGGACTCCACGGCGATGTTCCGGTCCCGTACCATTTCCTCAGCTACCTCTTCGACATTCCGCCGTTATTGGCTACAGGGTTGTCTCCATTCGAGGCTTCTTCTTTGCTAAGCGGATTCCGTGCCACCCTCCTGGTAAATGTTGTGATTATCGGTGTGTTATTCGCAGTGCGAAGAATTAACGTTCCTTCTTTTGTCGTTCTGGCTCTGGCGGGTTTGCCCGTTATTTTTGGAGATTGGAAATTCGTATCATCTCATTCATTTTTGGGCGCGACGCTCATAACTTTTAGTTTCTTGCCTCTGCTCTATCGGTGGACCAAAATGCGTGAACTACGGTGGGATTCACTCGTTCTAGCTTCAATACTCATCTTGTCTGTCTCCTTAGCGAAATTTCCCTTTGGCTTCGTCCTCGCTGCCTTCATCGGCTTTTTTTGGTTGCTTCGATTCCCTCGTCAACTGAAGCTCTACGTTGTTGGCATTTTCTGGGTCATCGCGTTGTTACTTATTTATCGAGAACTCTCGTCGGCCGGAACCTTCTCTCCGTCTAACTTTGGAATCGATCGGGTAATCGCATTCCTCCACCCCGGCATCCACGAAACTTACATCGGCGGTTTGCCTGGTAACCACGACGGGCACCTAATGGTGGTGTATTCCGCAATCCTCGTCCAGATTGCCCTCGGGTTTATCTATCAATCGCGGAGACATTTTCAAATTGCAGGCGCTGGGCTGATGGGCATCTTGGCAGTCGCACTGATTACCCAGGTTTTCGCAGCAAGTCTTTATCCAAGTGGTGTCCGCTGGTTTGTGATGGGAGTATCTGTCCCCGTCACGGTTTTGGCCATCATCGACCTGTTGGCACTGAGCGCCAAACCTAGAGGAGAGCTACAGGGAAAGTCTTTTATTCCCCGAAAGATGCTTTTTCCAGCTCTGACATTGAGCGCGGTTTTCTTGACCCATTTTGGTCCGCTGACGGCAGTGAATCTTTTCACCGAAGTCGAACAAGGCGGACCGATCTATGCTGGTGTCTCCAAGAACGTAACCTCATTAGCTCGTTCGGTTGGAGCAACAGGAGAATCGTATTACGGCGCGAAAGTAGCAGAGTATGCAGATTCGATGAGATCTTTTGCTGCCGAACAAGACCCACAGAAAACCCTTTATCAACACATCTCGATCACTGAGTACGAGGGCTTTTTGTCCAACCTCTCGGGGCCTAGTTGGGCGCGAGGGATGCTGCTCTACGCTATGACGGGTGTGCCTCTGGTGAACGGCGTCGAGGACAATTCCCTGCAGAGTTTCGGGATGTCGGTCTACCCCGATCAAGCCAGATGGTCTCTTCATCCCTGCTACACGGGAACCACCAAGATCGAGAATACCTTGGTGGTGGAGGTAATCTTTGGGGACGATATAACGATTCGTCCCGTCCCTGAGAACTGTGTATCTGGCCCGAAAGAGTAATCAGATTACCTGCTGGGTTTCGGCCCTAAGAGCTCGTGCCTCTCAGGATGCGCCTTGATCAGCTTCGGGAGTCCCAGCTAGAAATGCCCCGACTTCCAGGGGTCAAGACTGCCAGGGGCGTCACCTCCGCTACCCTCAGAAGGTGAGTCCTTTCACTCTTTCCGATGACCTCGCGCTGGCGCGAGCGGCTGTTGCGACCGCAGATCTAGTCTCCCTTAATCGCTTTAGGGCGCAAGATTTGGTCGTCAACACCAAACCTGATCAAACACCGGTGACCGACGCGGACACTGCTGTCGAGGACATCATTCGTGCGTCCCTGCGCAGCGCTCGATCAGGCGATGCCATTCTTGGCGAAGAAAGGGGAACAACCGCTGATTCCCCGGGACCGCAACCGGGTCGTCAATGGATTATTGACCCCATTGATGGCACAGTGAACTTCCTTCGGGGGGTTCCCATCTGGGCCACGTTAATCGCCCTTGCTATCGACGGCGATCCCGTGGTCAGTGTGGTGAGTGCTCCCGCCCTCGGCCAGCAGTGGTGGGCGGCGACGGGCCTTGGTGCATGGACCACACGCGCTGGCGATGCCACGCCCCGGAAACTCGAAGTCAGTAAGGTCACACGGCTTGAAGACGCCATCGTCAACTACAACTCCTTTCCAGGATGGATCGATGACGCGCGAGAAGCACAGGTGCGCGCCCTGGCGATGAGCGCATGGCGAGCGCGTGCCATCGGCGATTTCTGGCCCTACATGCTGGTAGCCGAGGGTGCGATGGATGTTGCCGGCGAAGCCGATCTCCAGCCCTACGACATGGCGGCACTCGTGCCCATCCTCCGCGAAGCGGGAGGGCGCTTTAGCTCTCTCGATGGTGACGATGATGTGTGGCACGGCACAGCCCTGGCATCCAACACCCTGCTGCACGACACCGCTCTTGCCCTCACCAGAAAACGTGGCTAGATCATGAGAAACCTGCTCCTTGTGCAGCGAATGATTGTAGGTAGCGCCGCCGCCGTGCTCCTCCTCTCAGGATGCTCCGGCGCCAGTGAGAGCGCTACGGGCGACACCCCTGTGCCCGGTTCACCACAAGAGGATTCTGTGGGGGAGCTGGTCCCTATTTTTGACCTAGACCTGGGAGCATGTGTCCTCGATGCCGCAATACCAGCAAGCTCCGATGAGGCTATGGTGACCAAGGTCGAGTGCAGCGAACCTCACGATTCGGAGCTGTTCGCCAAACTCAGTCTGAACGATACCGACTACCCAGGCGCGAGCAACGTCATCGCCCAGGGCAACGAGCGCTGTCAGAGTCTGTTCGGGGATTTTATCGGGGTGAAGTTCTCCGAATCCTCTTTGGAATTCTCTTTTTACTACCCCACCCCAAGCAGTTGGGTGGATGGTGACCGAAGTATCTATTGCATGGCTTCTGACCCCGGCCTTCGCACGACGGGGTCTCTCTTGGGGGCTAACCGATGAAGAACTCGTCGATTGTGGTCATAGGAAATGCCAACGTGGATCTCACCACCTATGTGCCTCGCGCTCCCGGAGCCGGCGAGACAGTACTGGGCACGCACTTCAGCACAGGGATGGGGGGAAAAGGTGCGAACCAGGCAGTCGCTGCGGCTCGAGCAGGCGCTGATGTCGCCCTCATCGCCAGAGTGGGACAGGACAGCTTCGGGGAAATGATGACACGCTCTCTTACCGCAGAGGGACTTGATCTGACGCAGCTCACAGAGGTAGAAGGGCCCTCCGGCGTGGCCACCATCTGGGTCGATAGCGCGGGAGAAAACCGCATCGCGGTGTTTCCCGGAGCCTCTAGCTCGCTCACCGCTGAACACGCCCGCTCCTCCCTCGCGTCTCACCCGAGCGCGCGCATTCTGGTGAGCCAATTGGAGATAGACCAGAGTGTCGTGGCCGCAGCCCTCCACGCAGGCCTATCACAGGGCATGACGACCATCTTGAACATTGCCCCCTATGCCCCGTTGCGTCCGGGCATCCTGGACAACACCACATGGCTTGTTGCCAACGAAGGTGAGATGGGCGCATTGCTTGTCGACCGCGGAATTGAGTCAAACGCTGACCTTTCTGCGACATCCGTTCACCACGCTATGTCGCGTTGGTCACAAGAACTCGGATGCAACCTCCTCATTACGCTGGGACCCGATGGGGCCGCGGGCTGCTCACTCGACGGGGACATCTTTCGTTATGCTGCGCCACCGGTCGAGGCACTCGACACCGTCGGGGCAGGGGATTGTTTTGTTGGCTTCTTTGCTGCATTTCTTGATTACGGACTTACCTGGCACCAAGCACTCAAGGGAGCGGTATTCGCGGCAAGTGACACCGTCGCAATAGCCGGGGCGCAGTCGTCCTACCCAAGCACACAAGACGCTCAAAAATACCGGTCTCTAGCCTCGGCGTCTTAGGAAAGTCGCGGGACCAGAACCCGTGCCACACCCCAGGCCAGTAACGCACCAAGAATTTGAAACACAAAGAACCACAAAGCTGAGCTAGGTGCGACACCCGTAGGAGCGTCTGTAAACATTCGGCCAATAGAGACTGCTGGGTTTGCAAAAGACGTGGACGAGGTGAAGATATGTCCAGCGGCGACCCACAAGCCCACGGCTGCGGGGATCCAGGGAGTTCGCCCCTGATCAACCAGCAGCAGGATTGCTAGCACGAGACCAAAAGTGGCGACGGCTTCACCGAGCCACACCCCAGAACCACTCCTGGCTACGTCAGAAATTACCAAGGCCTGACTCCCGAACATCAGGTTTGCAGTAACAGCACCGACGATGGCTCCCACGCTTTGCGACACCGCAAACAGCAGCGCGTCCTTGGGCGGGAGCTGTTTTCGAAGAGCCATCACCAGCGAAACGGCAGGGTTGAAGTGAGCACCCGATATGGGTTGAAAAATAGCGATGATAATGACCAACATGAAACCAACGGCAAGCCCGATCATGAGCAGTCCCAGCGCTGGCCCGGCACCAAGGTCCGTGACCATGTGGCCGGCTCCGACAACACTCGCCACGAGAAGGGCGGTTCCTAAAAATTCAGCCAGAAGACGTGTGATGGTGGCCGCCATTCGTAAGGTTTTGCGCTGGAATAACTTGTGTGTCCTACAAGTCTCAGCCTAATCGGCAGCAGTCCCCGAAACGCGCTACCCTTTCACAAGGAGTGGGGGGCGCGGACATTGCGAGAGCGCACCATTGGTGGGGATGGCAGGGGCTAAATCCGGCAACGCTCCCTCAAAAAACAGTGTTCTCACGGTGTTCCGTGGGAACACGTTCTACTTGGCGGCGTCTTTTGCAACAAAACCTAAGCCGACGGGCCCGCGTGAAAAACTCGCCTAGACTCGCCTACGTGCGGATCAAAAATCTTTCGGACGGCCTCTACCGGCGGTGGCTAGAGCTTCGTAAACCATCGAGCGAAGAATACGATGGAGTGGACGCCGGCGGATACTACTTCGTCACTGACCCAGTTTCTGGGAGGCACGTTTTTGTTTCGCACCAACGCAGGCTCGGCTACTACACCAAAGGTGTCCAGGCACGAGTCGAGAATCTTGTGCGTG
>Ga0209491_10005159_pt1 | contig 19401 bp, 18 predicted proteins | sample BON02_FD_187213 | JGI IMG/M metagenome (GOLD analysis project Ga0209491, IMG submission 187213) | Freshwater microbial communities from Lake Bonney liftoff mats and glacier meltwater in Antarctica - BON-02 (SPAdes) (version 2) | ecosystem: Environmental > Aquatic > Freshwater > Ice > Glacier... | reverse complement strand
TTTTTCCTCTGAATCAAGTTCAGCTAAAATTTTATTGCACTTCATCTTTTGATACTTCATTTCAAGCCTCCTCATTTAGAGGCTATCATATAATCTTGTTGCTACATACACTTTCCGGATAGGCATGCAATATTGAACTGCTTTAAGTAATTGTGTCGCGATAAAATTTTCAGCCCGTGCACCCAGATCCTCAATGAGCGACCAATCCCAAAGGTATACTTTAGGTTCTTTCAAGAGTGAACGTACAATATTCTGAGACCAGGGTTTAAGTCGATAACAATAATAAAACGTTTCTAAGGTTTGTATCCAGCGCGTGATGGTATCAACCGATACACGAACATGTTTTGCTAGGGTCGTATAATTCACTTGTTTTGATGCAATTTGCCTTAAAATATCCATAAGTAAGTGGAGTCTGTTTAAATCATGAATCACATTTACATCACGAATATCTTCTTGTATCAATTGCTGTTTTCTTAATTTTTGCCAGCGGCCACTAAAAAGAGGATTACGCTTGATAAATGGTTTTGGGAAGCCACCAAAGTTAAATAATGCTTCAAAATCATCCTGCGATATTTCAGCTGGTGCAGAAATTTCATGCGTCGACATATCTGTACGCAAACATTCCGCCACAGACAATGGGTGCATACGATAGGAAAAATAGCGCCCCATAAGGCTATCACCACCGTGTTTATAGACATCCAAACGAGCACTACCCGTCACGATAATATGAACCTGACGCCCATATGTATCAAAAAATCCTTTTATGAAATTTTTCCAATCAGGCCTTTTGTGAATCTCATCAAATGCTACGACTGGTTTTGTGTCTAATAAATGATTTATTTTTGCATATTGAGCAATTTCAGAAGGGCCGGATAGAATGATTTTTTGATGATCTTCATTATCCCAATTTAGATACGTAAAATTAGCGTATTGGGTTGCTAAATTGATACTGACCGTTGTTTTTCCCACTTGACGTGGGCCAGAAAGAAATAACATTTCTTCGTCAGAATCTAAATGAGCTTTGATTAATGTATCGTAGATACGCTTCATTGGAAGTCACATGCGACTAAAAACTATTTGATTATTATACGATGAATCGTATAATAATCAATATAATCCTACGATCCATCGTATAATAATCGTTAGCTCTAGATGCTCCATAATATATCAAGGCCTCTCGCTGGATGAGATATTTATTGCCGACTCAATTGCTGAGCAACCTCAAGCGTGACACGCGCCACTTCAAATATTTCTTGAATCGGTATAGGTGTCGCTTCGCCCCTCTCCATTGCATCAAGAAACGCTGCCACACATGCCGCTTGTCCTTTGTCTTGTCGCATCAAATTCATCTTAGAAAACCCAGGCCAACCAAAACCTTTCAATCGACGAAAGTTATCCAATTGAAGTACTCGCCCTGCAGTAAAAACCTCCACGCGTTCTTTAGGAAAACTGGATGCGCCATTCGCTAAATAATGAATGGTTCCAAACGAACCATCAGCAAAACCAAGTATCATCGCCGCTTTATCGTCAAGCACCTTCACATGAGCATTATCACCCATTTGATGCGCTTGGACCGAAATAATTTCCGAACCCGCTAAATAACGCATCAAATCAATAAAGTGGCATGCTTCACCGATAATACGCCCACCTCCCACAACCAAATCTTGCGTCCAATGTTCGGCTGGAATCGCCCCTGCATTCATGGTCATCATGAACGACTTAGGTTCTTGTATAGGAGCAAGCAACGCTTTCATTTTTTGCACATGAGGTGAAAATCGACGATTGTAGCCCACCATAAGATGCTGTTTTTTGTCACGCATCGATGCCGCATAATAAGCCGCTTCGACCTCGGCTAATTCTTCAAACGTAATGGCCAGTGGTTTTTCAACAAACACGTGTTTGCCTGCATTCAACGCCTTGGCTACAAGCGGTGCATGCGTGTTATGTCGTGTTGCAATAACAGCTGTGTTAATACACTTATCCGAAAGCATGGCATCCACATCGGTCGATGCTTTCACAAAGCCTGCTTTTTTTCCATGAATGACACCACTTACACCACCTGACGTCACGACCGTATGCAGCTGCGCTTTCTTTGCTTTAAACGCAGGAATCAAAACACGCGATGCATAATTTCCGGCCCCAATAAAACCAAGAACAGGTTTTTCAGGGTTAATCGTCCGAGACTCATTCATATTTAAATCAACGGCTTGAATATGTCGTGCTGAAACCTCACTTTTGTATTGTAGTATAATCCCTAATGCGGCTCGTTCAGCAGTGAGTGTCTCGTAAGCTTTTTCTGCATCTTCAAATACAAATCGATGCGTGATCAGTGGTTTTACATTCAATTGCCCACTTGCCATCATATCAAGTACAGCTTCAAAGTTACGTTGTTCCGTCCAACGAACAAAACCGATAGGGTAATCAATTCCTTGCTCTTCGTATGTTGGCTCATAACGCCCAGGGCCATAAGAACACGACACTTGAAAACTTAATTCTTTTTCATAAAAATCCACGCGATTGAGCTCTAAGCCAACTACGCCAACAAGAACAATTCGTCCTCGTTTTCGACTCATTTGAGCCGCTTGTGTAACAGGATCATTTGATTTGGTAGACGCTGTAATAATCACCGCATCAACGCCATGACCACGACTAAAAGCGAGCCCAGCACTAACAGGGTCTTCCCCTTGTCCAGGATTGCACGTTTCAGCGCCAAACTGACGTGCTAAAGCAAGCTTGGTTTCATCAAAATCAATCGCTAATACACGACATCCATGCGCTCTGAGTAATTGAACAGCCAAAAGCCCGATTAAACCAACACCGGTAACAACAACAGCCTCACCAAGCGTGGGTTCAGCCAATCGAATACCTTGTAACGCAATGCTTGCGACCACGGTAAATGCAGCAGCTTCATCATCAACATGATCGGGGATATGTGCACATAAATTTTTTGACACACTGACGACATCTGCATGGGGACCATTTGAAACCACGCGGTCACCTGCTTTAAATGCTGTGATTTCTTGGGACACAGTCGAAACAGTACCTACATTGCAATACCCCAGTGGTAAAGGCTGAGCTAATTTAGATCGCACGGCATCAAGTGTTGAGAACAAACCATCTGTCTTCACTTTATCAAGCACAGCTTTCACTTTTTCGGGTTGCTGCCGCGCTTTCTGAAGATAAGAGGCTTTGCCAAAATCAACAAGCATACGCTCGGTTCCGGCTGAGATAAGCGTCGCATGGGTATCGATTAAAAGCTTACCTTGAGCAACTTGAGGCGCGGGAGCCTCAATCATTATCGTATTACCTTGTGTTAAATCCTGTAAAATTTGCTTCATACTATTTCCTGAGATAATTTGTTTTCAACTAAACAAGGGTATTGTTCGTAACGTGTGGCAACGATCATATCCATAACCTTAAAGCAATCTACTTAAGCATGATGAGATATCTTCTCTCTTTTATTAAGCCAATGTGTAAAGTCACGACCAATTTCACTATGAGACGCCGAAAAATCAACCATAGCCTGCATCAGGCCTAACTTATCGCCACAATCATAGCGAGTTCCCATAAAACGATAACCAAATACGCGTTCCTTTTGCATTAGCTTTGCAATTGCATCCGTTAATTGAATTTCATTCCCGACACCACGCGATTGTTCGGCTATACAACGAAAAATAGAAGGTGTAAAAATATAGCGCCCGACAACCCCCAAGGTCGAAGGCGCCAGATGTGACTCTGGCTTTTCTACAATTTGCTTAATATCAATTAAAATATCCTCAAACTCAGGCCCAACAATCACACCATATCGACGAGTATGCGCTTTTGGAATAGACTCAACAGCAATAAGAGAAACGTGCTTCTCATTAAATTGATCAACCATTTGTTTCAAAACAGGTACAGAACCTGTCATCAAATCATCCGCAAGCAAAACAGCAAAAGGCTCTTCGTTGATCAAATGTTCCGCGCATAAAACCGCATGACCAAGTCCCAATGCTCGAGGTTGCCGCACATAAGTACATGTCATATCATCTGGCTTTATGGAACGAACCAAACTCAGTAAATCATATTTTGCTGCCACCTCGAGTTCTGTTTCTAACTCATATGCCGTATCAAAATGATCCTCAACGGCTCGTTTTGTGCGTCCGGTAACAAAGATCATCTGTCGTATGCCTGCAGCATACGCTTCTTCCACGGCATACTGAATAAGAGGTTTATCAACTACTGGAAGCATCTCTTTCGGTGAGGCCTTTGTCACTGGTAAAAATCGGGTACCTAAACCAGCAATAGGAAATACAGCTTTGCGAATACATGCATCCATATTGAGACCTTATCCTTTTCCTATTTTATCATTGAATATTCGTTTTTATCCTACAACCGATAATAAATTAGCTGCCGATGTCTGAGGTGATATTCGACAAGAAAGCCAATGTGATGCTTCAGCCATCGCCATAAGTTCCGGATCTGATAGCGCACATATCTGTAACATTCGATTAGCCAGTGCTTGAGCATTATTAGATTGAAATAAATAGCCGTTCATCCCAGAAATCAAAAAAGAAGTCCTTGCTCCAACCGCATCGGAAAGGATAAGTGGCATACCAGCGGCCGCAAACTCATGGACAACAACCCCCCACGGTTCCGTGCGACTCGGTAATAAGAAACATCCAGCATGAGCAACTTCTTCCACCAACAATTCAGGCTGCATAAAATCTTTGACCACGACTCCGGGCGTACCCTGTAAAGTGTTTTTCAACGAACCATTACCGATCAGATGCAATTCCCAGTCACGCTTCCCTTTGCCTAAGAGCTGCCAGGCTTCTAATAACGTATCCAAACCTTTCACAGCCTCAAAACGACCCACAAACAAAAAGCGATGAGGATAATGTTCTAATTTTTTATCAAAACAGTTTTTGTAAACCTTATGAAATAAATCTAAATCTGCGCTCAATAAATCATAAATAATATTTTTTTTATCAAAACCTAAACGACGAGCATATTCATATTGATAAGCACCCGAAACCCAGGCATGAGAATAGTAACGTGAGAAATAACCAAGACCGCCCAATACAGCGCCGACTTGCTGACGCATTGTACCCCACCACTGGGCATCAAAACCCGTAACAACAACACGTTCTTGTGCGCGTAACTGCCGGATAACTTTCATATAATCTTTATCCATCCAGCCAGCGACTACAGTAACCGAAGGCGATACTTCTCGAGCTAGTTGCGCCAGATCTAAATAGCTCATTGCTGATCGCTTGTACATATAAACATTTGAATATTTAGGCACTTTATAGGGCGTGAGTTTCATATGATCCCAATGCACTACATGCACTTCAGCACCACGTTCAACCAGAGCCTTAATCGTGGCCATGGTATATCCCATAACCTCTGAAGACAAATACAAAATTTTCATCGATTTCCTTTCAACAATCCTTCCTTTAATCATAACTATAGCCAACATCAATTTTTGAAAAAAATCATTCCATCCTTACGCATGCTGGCCGTGGTAATAAAGGATTACAAAGCCATTCATAGGTGGCTGACATTTGTTCCGAAGCAGCTTTCCATGAAAAATCTCGTTCCATCCATTTCCGTCCATTACATCCCATATCTTCAAGTTCTAAACGTGAATGAGTGAAAGCCTCTTTCAGGCAAGAAATTAAAGGATCAACACCTATATCAACCCACCAACCAGCATTGTTATCAATCAACCCAGACCAGGGCGCTCCTTTAGAAACAATCGCAGGAGTCCCTAAAGATAAACTCTCGGCAACAGCAATAGCAAAATTTTCAGTGTGGCTGGGCAAAATAAAAATATCCGCATCTGTATATGCTTGTAATTTAGCTTCCCCATAAAGAGGACCAGGAAATTCTACTCGTACCAAACAAAGTTCTTTCACCATCTTGTTGCATTGCTTAAGAAAACCATCATCCGTACCCACGATCCGTAAGCACCATTCCGGATAATTGTGCTGCAACTCTTTCCAAGCGAGCAATAAAAGATCAAGCCCTTTAATAGAATGAATTCGCCCAAGAAATAACAATGTTTTTGGTCCATTTCGCTTTTTCAGCTTTAGCTGTGGAAGGTCAACCCCATTTGGAATAATAGCAACAGGTTGAGTAAACCCCATACGACGAACATCCAAGTATTCAGCTTCCGACGTTACATGGAAACATACCGAGTTCTGTAATGCAGGAAACTGTAATAGCTTCCAAAAGATTGGTTTAAACTTAGAACCCCAATCCATTGCCCATTGACTAAACGTTCCGTGTGGCGATTGGATTAACTTAACTTTACCTGCATTAGCTGCCCATGCTGAATAAATTGCACTCATGTGCCACATTCCATGGTTGTGCAGAACTTCTATTTGGTTTTTTTGTACTTCTTGGAACAACCACGCCTTCATACGAGGAGATCGCCCCAACCGACGGGGCCCCATACCTAAAGGAAATGATTTAATAAATCCAGACGGAGCAATACATGAAGGTACCTCATTTACTGTCAACGTGAGATCATGACCTTGTTGAATAAGAGCATGGCACAACCCCATCACAGCCTGTCTTGTTCCACTTGCCTCATTACGAACAGATGGTGTCACTTGAATCATTTTCATAAACTCACCGCCTTCAACAGCAAACTAGGGGCTGCTGATATTTGTAACTCACACTATGCACCCCTCGTTGAAGGAAGTTTTTTGAACAACATTCAACACGCCCTAAGAAAAAGCAATGAGTTCATCCGTATCTTCTAACGCAAGACCTTTGTCTAGTGATTTTAATTTATAATTCAATGAACGAAGAAAATGGCAACATTCTTCATGTATTTCTTTTCCATGTGTCGCAAGAAAAATTGTTGGTTTATGTTTCTTGAGCATTTCCTTTGCTCCCATCAAAGCCTTTAACTCCCCTCCTTCAATATCCATCTTTATATAATCAGGAGGAGGTAACTCTCCTTTAGATATCAGTTCATCTAAAGCAACCACATCAACTGAGACACCTGTTCCCTCTGCATCAGTATCGAATACCCCACCCATAGAAGATGAAGGAGCAGCCACAAAAAAAGAAGAGCCTGAATTATCCGAAATACCCGCTTCGATAAGGGTTACATTCTTTAGTTTATTTAAGCTTAAATGTTTTTTTATCGCGTTAATATTTGATTGACAAGGTTCAAATGCATAAACATGTCCTTCTTGACCTACAAGTACAGAGCCTAACATAGAATAAAACCCTGCATGCGCCCCAATATCAAACAAAATACTACCTTTCTGTACTGTTTTCTCAAAAAATATACGCTTATCATACTCGTAACTACCTAACCAACAACCATGACTCGATGAACCAGTAACCCACAATTTTCCCTTTAATTTACCCTGTAAAACAGGCAGGGGCATGCTTTTTGGGATCAAGCGTAGCGGTGCGCGTAAAACTTGTCCTACAACCGTTCGATCTGATGCGATACCTGAAATATTCATTCCCTCTCCTTGTTAAAACCTTTGGCTGTTTTAATGAATAGCATAAAACGCTCACATTGCTTATTCCATGTGTAACTCATAGAAAAATATTCTATCTTTTTCCTTTTAGCTTCATACTCTACATAACTGAGCACAATTAATTTCATTAGCGCCCCTTCATTAATACTCTTTTTATAGCACACATAAATTTTGTACCACAATCACTCGATCCGATATAATACGCTGCTTCACTTGCTTTCAATTTGTTATAAATATTTTGATATGCGAAACAAAAAAATATCATACCATCTCGTTTTCTTTTGTAAGCTGTTCCTTTCTATTGATGCTAACCGACTGTTTTTTCCTCCTAATGAGTCAGCATAAACAAAAAAACATGATAAAGGTTTACTTATATATTTAACTTTTAATTTATCCGTTTTTGTATATCTCATAAAAAAATCTAAATCACCTATTATTTTAAAACTTTTATAATTAAAATAATTGGATGGTATATAAAGAGATCTTTTATAAAAACTAGACGGCTGCACAAAAGGTAATATCACTTTTGACAAAAAATAACGACCAAACGGATTGGCTTTATGATATCGATACGCCCCCCCATCTTCAGGAAAAACATGGGAATCTCCATAAACAACATCATAATTTTTTTCAGTAGCCTCTTCTACAGCTTCCGAGAAATTATCTGGAATAGGCATATCATCAGCATTTATCCAGGTGATATACTGATGCTTAGCTGATAGAAATCCTTGATGTATAGCGCCGTACATTCCTGTTGCTTCTTCCTGATGCAGTAGTTTAATATGTTTGTACTTCGATATGATCTCAAGCGTAGTATCAGTAGACCCGCCATCCACAATAATATGTTCAAAAGGAATGTTTAATTGCTTTATGGCAAGAATATTTCTTTCAATAAACCGAGCCCCATTTAAAACTGGCGTAACTATGCTAAGCATCATTTTTATCCCGTAACAATATAGATAGAAGTAGCCCCCAAAGAACATATATAAATGATATTTGAATCAATAAGAAAAAAATAAAAGATATTAATAGCATATCTACTAAAGCCTTGTTTTGTCTTTTTTTTGCAGCAATGTATAATTTTTTAAAAAATGAGAAAAAACAAATAAGGCCTAATACGCCTGAACGACTCAAAACATTCACAAAACCAGTATGAGGGACACTATTAATTTGCGAACCATAGATTACACGCGCATAAGCTGAGAGATAATTTGAGGCAGGTATGCTTATTAAATTTGGCCCAGTACCAGACAACGCATAGATTGGATTATGATATAAAAAATTTAATGCTGCCCTATCAAAAACCTCAAATCGAGTAAACAACATCGGTTCATCATCATCTTTATCCATCCAATTGCCCTGAGCAAGCGATTCAATTTTATGTAAAAAATGATTAGATTGATTGTTATTAGCCACATAAAAAGAAAAAATTCCTAGTAGACAAATTAAAAATCCAAGACCTACAATTTTACGGGACAATGTCATCCGGTGAACAAGCACTCCTAAGGAAAGAAAAACAACGGTATATGTAGAGAGTGAGGCTGATAATAACACCCCTGTTAATGCAAGAAGGATATACAGACGATGATATTTAATTCGTATATTATGAACGTAAGATGCCATTAATATAAGGGAAATAATAGCTACCCCTCTTCCAAAACCCCTTGGCTCACCAGAAAACCCAGTAACTCTACCCTCCATAGATCGAGCTGTACTAAAGAAAACGTCGCGCAAAGTATGACCTGTAACGTAATCAAGCACAGCAAACATCACCATTACCAGAGAGACTAAGCCTAAAATTTTTAATAGGGTATTAAAATTTATTTTTCCTTGTTTAATTAAATAAAAAGTAACTGTCATTAAAATAATTTCATTAAGAAATCGGGTAATAGCTACGACTGACCGACCTCCCGCATTTTGACTCCATAGTCGTAAATTATCTCCGTCCCCGCCCCAAGGAAATAAAAAACCAAAACAAATCATCAATATGAATAAATATGAATATTCAACATAAATCGGCCTCAACAATTTATGAACATCTACAAATGACACCGTTCGATTCATTAATAATTTTGGAATAAATAGTGTAGAAAGAATAAATGAAGCATTAATAGAAGCACCCAAAATATGAATAGAAAACAGATCATTCAAGGAGAAAAACATTAGCAAAAAAAAATACACTTCATAACGAATATTTAGAGATGTCGAAGATCTCGTCAATGCTTGTGCTTCTAATGGCATGAAACGCTGCATATTAACAACGTACCGTATTTTGGTGGCTAACAAACCACTGATATGTCATGCTCAGCCCTTTTTGTAAATCAATACTCGCTTGCCAACCTAATGCTTTGAGCCTAGAACAATCCAATAACTTGCAAGAAGTACCATCGGGCTTATTAGCATCCCATTTTATATTGTGCTCTCCTCCGACAATATTTGAAATCATTTCGGCCAACTCTCGAATACTACAATGCTGTCCTGAACCAATATTCACATGGCTTAAGCGTGATTCAATATGATGTTCATAAGCCACTTTATCTAACCCCATCAAATAAACACTCGCAGCAGCTAAATCATCAACATGAAGAAACTCTCGCACAGGACTACCAGAACCCCAAAGAACCACTTCTTCACTATGATTTACTTTGGCTTCATGAAAGCGTCGTAATAAAGCAGGGATCACATGGCTATGTTCTTCATGAAAATTATCATATGGACCATAAAGATTTGTTGGCATCACACTACGATAATCTCGACCATACTGACGATTATAACTTTCACAAAGCTTAATTCCTGCAATTTTAGCAATTGCATAAGGCTCATTTGTTAATTCTAAAGCACCATTCAACAACACATCTTCTTGCATAGGCTGCTTAGCAACAGCTGGATAAATACAAGACGAACCTAAAAATAATAACTGCTCAACATTATTTTTGTGCGCCGCATGAATGATATTGGCTTCAATCATGAGGTTTTCATAAAGAAACTGAGCGGGATAGGTATCGTTGGCATAAATACCCCCTACTTTAGCTGCCGCAAGATACACCTGATCGATTGCGTGTTCTGCAAAAAACGCTTCAACCTCTACTTGCCGCGTTAGATCAAGTTCCTTACGAGATGCAGTCACAAAATTACAATAACCTTCTTGTTTTAAACGACGTATTAATGCAGAACCAACCATGCCTTGATGTCCTGCGACAAAAATTGTTTTTTGAGTATTTTTAGCGTTCACAGGTGATTACTACCTCATGGTTATGTTTTTTTAAAAAAGCTAAGCGTTTAGCGATAACGAGATCTTCTACTATCATTTCAGCACACATGTCACGCACACTAATTTTAGGTGTCCATCCTAATTTTTCTTGCGCTTTTCTTGCATCACCGAGTAAGGTATCCACCTCTGCTGGACGAAAATAGCGAGCGTCCACTTCTAAAATAACATCCCCCACCTTTAAGGCAGGTGCGTGGTCAGATGAAATAGAGCTAACAATCGCTTTTTCATTGACACCGTGGCCTTCAAATACTAACTCAATCCCTAGCTCCGCGGCTGACCAGGTAAGAAATTGACGTACAGAGAATTGCTCACCGGTTGCAATAACAAAATCCTCTGGCTTCTCTTGCTGCAACATCAACCACTGCATCACCACATAATCTTGCGCATGGCCCCAATCTCGAAGCGCATCTAAATTGCCTACATACAGTCGATTTTCAAGCCCTTGTGCTATATTAGCTAATCCCCTCGTAATTTTTCTCGTGACGAAGGTTTCGCCTCGCCTAGGTGATTCATGATTAAATAATATGCCGTTGCAAGCATACATATTGTAAGCTTCTCGATAATTGATCGTAATCCAATAGGCATATAATTTAGCTACAGCATAAGGCGAACGAGGGTAAAAAGGTGTTGTTTCTTTCTGTGGCATTTCCTGAACTAAGCCGTACAATTCAGACGTAGAGGCTTGATAGAATCGCGCTTTCTCTGCTAAACCCGCAATTCGAATTGCCTCAAGCAACCTTAACGTGCCAAGACCGTTGACATCAGCCGTGTACTCTGGCGCCTCAAAGGATACTGCCACATGCGATTGAGCACCTAGGTTATACACTTCATCTGGTTGAATCTCTTGGACAAGACGAATTAAATTTGTCGCATCGGTTAAATCGCCATAATGCAAAATAAAATTCTTTTCATCCAAGTGTGGATCTTGATAAATATGATCAATGCGTTGTGTATTAAAAAGAGACGCACGACGTTTAAGGCCATGAACCTCATAACCTTTCTTTAATAGGAACTCACTTAAATAAGAGCCATCTTGCCCCGTAACCCCTGTGATTAATGCTTTTTTTCGAGTACCCATCCATTCGTCTCACATTTAATTTTCAATTTATTCAGTCACAGATCGCATCTACAATATTTCTCAGCATATTCTCATTTTGACTTTTAAACTCACGTACCCATAATGCGTGTACTTGGCTATCAGGAACCCAATCTGTATCCAGTGCCTCTTTAAGCTGATGCGCAGCAAGATACGGCGTTGACTCCAATCGAAGCACTAATTTTTCTGGTAATTCCGCATTAAAAATTGCATCGACCTTAACACAGGCTACAGCACGAGCACACATAATACTTTTAATAAAGGCACCTTCAATGGTCGCAGACCACAAGGAAGGCACGCAAACAATTTTTGCATTGATAACTGCTTGATGAAGCCCGGACTCCCAGCTCATCGGTTTAAAATCGATATTTGATGGAATATCATCAAGATCTAAGGGTGCACTAATAGGAAATAAAAATCTGACATTTGGAAGATGCCTGGCAACCTCAAGTAACCACAAGCCACCTTTTGCCGCTGAAATATCACCATGATAAACAATATCGTAATCTACCAGAGATTGAGTATATTCAGAGGCTCTAGACAAGCCATCCCAATCTTGTGCCCATAGCCCCACAGTTTGCACGTTTATATTATTACCTACATGCCGACGGTAGAGCTCAGCATTTTGCTGATTTTGAGCTAGTACTTTTATTTGTCCTAAACCTAACAACGTACGCAACTCTTTTACAAAACTAAGGCCACGAGCACTCGCAACAGGTAAAGGCAGACAATTCAATTCTGTCACCGCACCGAAGTTTCCACCAATACACCGCAAACAGGATTCTGATGTACCAGGAATATAATTGTAACTTCGGACACAGAAAAAACTATTATCAAGACCGAATAAAATGGCTTTATTACCCCATGTTCGCATCAACTGTAATGTTCGATTAAACCCGAGCGTTTGCGGGTGAAATATCAAAATTTTTCCACGTAATCGCTTTGATAAATAATATATTTTACAGGCAAACCAACGCTTACTAAACCATATCCGAACAACACTATAAATTGCCTTAATAAATTGCCTAGATGCTATCATCGTCCTGATATTTGTTGAGGGATAATATGCATAGTGAAAATGTATTTTTGTGTCTTTTTCGAATTTATTTTGAGCAACCAAATAACTCATAAGCCGACCAGTCCCTGATAGGCCAGGCGCAATACCAGATACAATATGTAAAGCACGATCTTTTTTTATTTGCATTAAGTCACAAGTCCCTTACGTCAATATTGTGGAATGAGCACGTGCTAATTATGTATCACTTTTCGAATTTAGAGCACCAAGACCTTCAGGAAAAAAATATTTCACGTTCCAACGTGGTAATATCTTATAATTTGACCATAAGGTCATAACTTCGCGCGTTCTATATGGCCTGGCACCCCATCTGACAGATATTTTCTTACCCATATTAACCTCTAATAGCTCAACAATTTTTTGAAGCGCTAAAGGTTGACCACTTGCAACCGCAAATTCTTCCATAACACCCAAGCAATCTCGCTCTCTGAGTCTCATTTCAGCAGTTAAATAAGCCTCAACAACATCATCCACATGAACCATATCTAACGCTTGCTCACCAGAAGACATTTCAAGCACGTCTCCTGTTATTGCATATTTTTCTAACAAAGGAATTAATTTCTTCCTAAAATCACCTGGCCCATATGTATCGAATAACTTTAAGGTTATACAATTCAATTGCCTCGCTTTAACATAAAATTGTAAAATTTTTTCAAACGCTTCCTTTGTTGCAGCATATAAACATACGGGATCATATTGATCACTATGATAGTGCTGCCAATTTGTACCCGTATTAATAATATTATTTACTTTAGCAACTGTCATTGCCTCTAACAGCTGTGTCCCAAATAAAAGGTTTGCATTAATTAAAGCATCAACCTGCTCGGACTGATGTTCTGCAATAAAATTAGAGGCTAAATGAAATACAAGTTGCGGTTTAAAAGCCTTTAAAGCCAATGCTAACGCTTCTACATCACTTTGATGCTTATAAATCGTAAGGTGCTCATTTTTAGGTAACAAATCACAGTTAGAGTTAGTTCTTAAAATACATAACACCCGATGATTATCTTTTAATAATCGTCTTACTAAGTTCAAACCAAGATATCCTGTTGCTCCAGTAATCACATAATTTTTCATGAACATCCCTCATACAGAAAAGGAGATTTAAACTTCGTAAAGAGCATATGCTCCTTATCTCTATCCGATACAATAGGGGGAGAATTGCATGCCCAAATCCCATGACAAGATTCCCAATGAAGCCCCATATCATGCTCAACATTGTGCACCGTAGTCGTTTTGTACATCATGATGGCTTGCTCCGATAACACAATAAAACCATGAGCAATTCCTTCGGGGATGTAAAGTATATTATGCTGTTTATCCGATAAATTAATCGATATTGCTTTTCCGTACATAGGAGAGCCTAATCGAAGATCCAATAGTACATCTTGAACCTCGCCTTCAACACAATACACTAACTTGGCATGTTCATGGGGCGGTAACTGAAAGTGTAAGCCTCTTAAAACATTTTTCTTCGAAACAGAAAAATATTCTTCCTTAAGGCATAACTTAATACCCTGTTCCTCATACAGTTCTTCATGAAATGTTTTCACAAAAACACCTCGAGGATCTTTTAATATACGAGGCGTAATTTCAATGGCCTGTGGAATAGCTAACCGATTAAAATGCATGAGGCGATCACATATATTGCTTTAAAAATCCATCAACATGCTCATGTACATAATCTAACATTTCCTGCGTTAAACCATGGTGGCATGCCAACAAGATCCCTCCTCTCATAACATCATCAGCAAAAGGATAACCCTGCTCAACTGCTTTATGGGGAATATTCTTGAATCCTGGCTGTCGTAAAATATTACCTGTAAAAATTGTTCTTGTTTGAATATTACGTTTTTCAAGATAGATCTGCATATCCGTACGTGTGAATGGAGCTTCTTTTTTTAACGTCAAGGGAAATGCCAACCAACCTGTTTTTACCTCTTCTAACTCATCGGGTAAAATAAACAAATTAGAATATGGTTTAAAAAACTCAACATGCTGGGCAAACCACTTATTACGTGCATCAATATTCATCTGTAACTTTGAGAGCTGTACTAGGCCAAACGCAGCCCCCATTTCAGATGGCTCAAGATTATATCCAAGCGCCTCAAAAATAAATTTCGCATCATATTGAATGCCTTCCACATCAACATTAAAGCGATTTTCAATGGCTTCTGAATTGGCAAATAAAGACGAACTTCGGCCCCAACTTCTTAATAATTTCGTTCGAGCAGCCAATGTGGCATCATTCAGACACAACATCCCTCCGTTTCCTGCACAATTGATTACATGTGAGCCATAAAAGCTTGTCGTACTAATATCAGAGAAAGAACCTGAAGCATTCCCAGCAATTGAGGCGCCCAATGTATCGCAAGAATCCTCTATCGTAATTAAATTATATTTGTCGGCAAGCCGTTTTAACTCTCTCCAATCAGGCAAGTGGCCTAAAAGATTTGGAATCATCATTGCTTTTGTTTTATCTGTAATTAACGATTCTATCTGCTCCACATCGATATTATAAGTACCTGGCTTAACATCAACAAAAACGGGTATTAGCTTGTGCTTTACGAGAGGCGCTACCGTAGTAGAAAACGTTAATGCCGGAGTAATTACTTCGCTCCCCTCAGGTAAATTTAAAATTTCCACAGCCAAGTAATTTGCAGATGAGCCCGAGTTCACCATCACCCCATGCGGTTTATCAAATAAAGCTGCAACTTTCTCTTCCATTTCGAAGACATGCCGCCCCATTTGGGTCGACGTATTTAGACAATGAACCACGGCATCAATTTCTTCTTGACCGTGTACAGTACATCCATACGGTACATGCATCGTATTTTCCGACATAATTTATTTCATCCTTATTTCATAGTCTTTAAGTTGCGACAAGGTTACATCTAATATATCTTCATCCTGACTAATAAAAGCTTGTTGCCACGCGACAATACTGTCTAATGTTCGAGTCAACGCCCATCGTGGCTTCCAACCTAACACTGTCGTAGCTTTAGAGATATCCAGTTGCAAACATTTCGTTTCATGCAACGATACTTTATCATCTATTTTCCATTGCGCACCATGCCACTGCTCTGCAAGGTATTTCACAACTTCACGCACGGTTACCGCATCAGAATCATACGGTCCAAAATTCCAAGCGCCCGTATAAATCTCCGGTTTTTCCCATAATTTTTCTGCCAACAGTAAATAACCTGATAGCGGTTCAAGTACATGTTGCCACGGGCGAATGGCACTCGGGTTCCGAATATTAATAACTTCTTCATGAACAAATCCATTTATAATATCTGGAATCAAACGCCCCTTTGTCCAGTCGCCTCCACCAATAACATTCCCTGCCCGCGCAGTTGCCATGGCCTTTCCATGCTCATTAAACATGTTTGGATTAAAATATGAGCTTCGATAAGCTGCTGTGATTAGCTCAGAACAAGCCTTGCTATTACTATAAGGATCATAACCTCCTAAGGTATCATTCTCCCGATACCCCCAAGGCCACTCCTTATTCTCGTAACATTTATCTGTAGTTACATTAATAATAACTTTTACAGATGGCGTTACGCGTACAGCTTCAAACAAATGAACGGTTCCCATAACATTCGTAGAAAACGTTTCCACAGGATCAATATAAGAAGCTTGTACTAACGCTTGAGCCGCCATATGAATAACAACATCAGGCTCAACTGAAGACATGTATTGTTTAAATACAGCCAAATCTCTTACATCACCTTCGTGATGATTTATTTTTTCAGATAACTTAAGCAGATTAAAAAGTGACGGTATTGTACTAGGCTCCAAAGCATAACCATAAACTTCAGCACCGGCAGACCACAACCACAAGGATAACCATGAGCCTTTAAACCCTGTATGCCCTGTGATCAAGACTTTTTTATTTTTCCAAAAATCCTTATTCATGCCACATTTTCCAGGGCGCTTGATTTTTTTGCCAAAGATCTTCTAACAAATGTTTTTCACGTAACGTATCCATGGGTTGCCAAAAACCTTCATGAAAATAACAACTCATCTGATTTTCACGCGCTAAATTCTGCATCGGATCTTGTTCCCATATCGAGCGATCATCTTCGATGTAATCAAGTACTTTAGGCGACAATACAAAAAAACCACCATTAATCCAACCACCATCACCTTTAAGCTTTTCTTGGCATTGCGTTACGCTGGTTCCATGGATGCCTAATGTACCAAACCGCCCAGCAGGTTGCACAGCTGTTACTGTGGATAAGCGATTTTCTTTTTTATGTACTTCGATTAAATCTGATATATTAATATTTGATAAACCATCACCATACGTGAAACAAAACATGTCTTCATCTTTCAGATAATCTTTAAGACGCTTTAAACGCCCTCCCGTCATTGAATTTTGTCCTGTATCAACCAGCGTAACTTGCCACGGCTCCGCATAATTTCGATGTATTTTTACTTTATTCTCACGTAGGTCATAGGTGATGTCTGACATATGTTGGTAATAATTAGCAAAATATTCTTTGATTGCATAACCTTTATAGCCTAAGCAAATAATAAAATCGTTAATACCAAAATGTGAATACATTTTCATAATATGCCATAAAATAGGCATACCTCCAATTTCAACCATAGGTTTCGGCTTAATATCAGTTTCTTCACTAAGTCTACTACCTAAGCCTCCAGCTAAAATAACTGCTTTCATAAACGATTTTCACCTTATTAATTAAATGTTTTTTTGATAATAACTTAGAACAGGGTTATTCCGTAAGAAGATCACGTGATGCAAGATCAGCTTTAATTTCATATTTAATTTTTGGAGTTAGTTTAAAATCATGCTTAATTAAATTACGCAATAAATTAGAGACAAATTCAACGTTTTCTTCCAGCGATCTTTCGCTTATTTTAAGTAAATCCCCATAACTTGTTCCCCAAAAACTACATTCCTCTATGGCTTTAAAATATAATTTTACTTTATTTAAATCAACTTGCTTTTTTTGATTAAAAATTTTGTCTATTGATTCAATCACATCTTTTTCAGAAGAAATTGGGTAAACTCCATGACAATATTTATAAAATATATTTCCGAAAACAAAAACGTTTTTCTCCTGAAAAAGTGCTTCCCAACCTACTGTTCCTGTAATTGTAGCAACTGCTTGCGAACACTTAATAAGTTCAAACGTACTAATATTTGGTTTGACCATTTTCACATTAGGAAGATTATAGATCAGTTCATAAAATTCTTTAAATCGTCCGCTAGGATCGTGATAGGTATACATGGTTGGATGTTCTTTAACATATAGCTTCATACCTTTGGGTAAATGCTTTACCAATAACTTAATCGCCAAATATTGATCGACATAGCGACCGCCCATAGGAAGTGTTGTGCATTCGGGTTGTAAGTGAAGAGCAAAATAAATATATTTATCCGTTAAAGATACTTCAGAACAAGCTTTGATTGCAGGAACTAATAACTCTCGTTTAATAAGTTTATTTCGTCTGTAATAAGTACAACACCTGGCATAAACCGTACTGATTGAGTTCATTGAAAGCAACTTTAGATATCGCTTATATTTATTAAATGCTTTTTCTTGTGTTTTAATCATATAATACGGCGCTTGCTGAGAGCATCTCAAATTAAATTCTTTTTGTGCTCGTCCTGAGGGCGTAATGTTGTAAGCTTCTTCTTTTAATTTTTGTTGATAGCTAACTCCTATATCATCATATAAAGTACAAACACTATCACTAACAAACATAGTATCCGCAATCTGCGAGTGCGAGCAAATAACGATCTTTAAGTTCATTCTTACCGCAAGCAAATAAATAACATAATCAAACCCCGCATGTGGAATTTCAAAAAAAAGAATCTTATTGATCTTGTTTGTGCGTAAATAGTTTAACCAAAATCCTAAATGCATATAATAAAGGTGTCTGCGAAGAGTCAAATTATGAAAACGTAAATCTAAAACTTTACTTGTTCGGCCTAACATGAGTAATAATTGATATTCATATTTAGCTAAACTAGCTAATAAATCAGCATCAATTACTTCCCCATCTTGCGTAGACAAGGGCAGATTTATTGCATCCCAAAAACACATAAAAACGTAGTTAGAAGTACCCTCTACTTTAGATGACAATCTAGAATTACCTATATGATATACGCGCTCAAAATTACTTAAATCAGACTTAAGCACTTGCTCTAACGCACCAAGCACTATAGTTTCATTGAAATTTATAAATAAAACACGTTGTGACATAAAAATCCTTATTTAAAAAAATATATTTAGCACGATTAAAAATTATAATAAATTTGACCTTGTCGCACCGAACGAATGTACATCCATCCAGGCGCACAAGCCCTCTGCGCCAGCGACAGTGAGACAAAATTACGGTAAAACTAAATACTTTGGGGCGGTAAGGAAATACAGATCATGGAACAGGAAAATATTGCTCAATATGAATCTAATTCAGCCGAATTGGTCCG
>Ga0209491_10005156_pt1 | contig 19414 bp, 14 predicted proteins | sample BON02_FD_187213 | JGI IMG/M metagenome (GOLD analysis project Ga0209491, IMG submission 187213) | Freshwater microbial communities from Lake Bonney liftoff mats and glacier meltwater in Antarctica - BON-02 (SPAdes) (version 2) | ecosystem: Environmental > Aquatic > Freshwater > Ice > Glacier... | reverse complement strand
TCAGTTCATTAGATCCTCGCAGCTCGGTTTTGGCTATTTTCTCACGTATGAGTAGTAGCGGCTTACTTATCTGCCTAGAGATGATGTATGCTAGGAATACACCTCCTAATAGTAGCAAAAAATAGATATTTAGAATGTTTACTACTAGATTAGAGATCTGTTTGTTAAGTTCTTCGTTTTTGGCGAAGAACGGTGTGTTCACATAGCCTAAAATAGTATTCTTGCCGTCGAACAGGGGAATGTATGCACTCAGGTAGTCGGAGCCTTCTAACTCCTCTTGTATGAGCAGTTGGGAGGCTTTGTCTTGGGTTAGTTTTACAAAAGCATTGGGATTCATTTGCTCGCCAAGAACTTGTCTATCAGTTAGATACGGCTTAGTGCTGCTCAGTAGTATTCCCTTTGGGCTGTAAAGGTTAATATCTACATTGTATGTGCTACTTTCCTCATTGAGTATGAGTGTACGCTGTTCCTCATTTTGTAGTTTGCCTGCTAGGTTTACTTTGTTTTGTAGTGTAGTACTTATGCTTTTTACCTTGTTGAGTAGCTGGTCCTCCAGGTTTTGATTATAGTTAGCTTGTATGAATCCTATGATAATGTACACCGAGAGTAGCAGACCAGTGAGCAGTATGATAGTAAGTGAGGTCTGTATGCGAGTACTAAGAAATCTATTAGAAAAAGGTAAAAATGCTCGAGTTAGTGGATGCTCTTTGCCTAAGAAAAAATAGCTAGCTAAAGAGCTTAAGACTCCCAGTAAAAGCATGGTTACTATGGTGAATGTAAGTGTAGATAACCAAGCTCGTAGGGTGTTTTCTCGCTTGCTTAGTACCACTTTATATTGACCTAAAGTATAGATGTAGTGGTGTAATTCTGATATGGAGAGCAGAGAGGACTGTGTCTCTGGTAATGCATCCAGTTGATACGAAAAACTACCACGTTGACTCACTAGCTTGTTATGAAAGTATAACCCAAAAGAATAATCATTGAGCGATACCAGCGGCTCGTCTTCTTGATTTTTGAACACCTCAGGATAGAGGAACTCAGACTGTACTATACGAGGTTGTAGAAGTATATAGGTGCTCCCATAATGACCTGCTAAATCGCAATTTTCATACTCGGCGATGTAGCCATTTAGTCCAGAAGCGTTATCTAGACGGTAGAAATAAGCACTTGCCGTTCGGTTAGAGTGATTGTTAAAGATGCTATCTAGGTAACTAAAAGTATACAAGCTACTTCCATTTATGTTACTCCCGTCAGGGCTAAAACTGAGAAGTTTTAGCTCGTATTTTTCTAGATAATTGCTGAAATAAAGATGTTTTAATCTACTTTCTATCAGTTCTTTCTTATCTATAAAATTTTGATAATCTTCAGGCACTAAAAATTCTTGTGCTAGCTGGTTTTCAAAAGTTTGTAGAATGCTCTCGGCTCTTTGGTCTTCATTGCTTACAAGCCGAATGGCATAGTCGCGGGCTATTTGCTCGTTTCTTACTTCGTGATTTTCTGCTATAATGGTAGCCGTGAGTAGAGCGGTGAGCACAAAGTAGATATAGATTTTCCAGCGTTGCGTGAGGGGTCTACTATTTATAAAAACTCCCACTCCTGTGAGCAGTATAGGAGGGAAAAGGCTGCTAAAAGATCTACTCGCATCCAAGTACTGGAATATAGAAAAAGCCAATATACCCACACTTACAGAGATCCAAGTGCTACCCGCAAGAAACTTAGATAGCTTAGTATAGTGTATGAGTATCCAGAGTGCTATAAAAGTGAGACATATAAATCCAAGAGCGGCAAACGATGTACTGCTCAGATTAAATAGTTTCTCAAAATCGAAGGGGATGGCAGATTTAAGGACAATGTGTGCACTGAGGTCTAAGAAAAAATCAGCTAGGAATAATACGCCTATACTCAGTAGAAATACACTTAGCATCGTGGGTAGTTTTTTTACCAATGAAAATACTAGAAGGCATCCGGCCACAAGACTAGCTAGATGTATGTACAAGGTAACATTGAGTTGTAGTGCACTCATATGAGCCATGCTCTCTGTGGTAATAAAAAAGTAATCAAGTATAGGTAGCTTCTGATAAAAGTACGTCAAAATAGTGATAATTATGACTGCCACAGCCGCCGCGTACATCAGTATGCTTCTTTCATTGGCATACCAAAGGGCTAAAAACAAGAATAAAAAACTGCTGAATAAAGCAAAGTTCAAAAATGCTCGTTGGGTTTTTTTTATGGTTTGGAATGGGAGGATAGTACTTGTGATTTGAATAGGTAATTGACTCTCTATTAGTTCCTTATTGCTAAATACGCTCGCTTGCTGAGCAAGTCTAGGATGTATCTGTCCGTCATTTGCTAATCGGAAAGCAAAGTATATGGTAGGGCTTTTTTGGAAAACGGTATACAAGTCGTCACCAAATCGATAGAGTATAGGATAATGAGGTGCAGATAAGAGGTTAGTGTCTATACCAACTTTATTGCTATTCCAGTATGTTAGAGTACCTCCTTCTATTTCCAGAATATACCACCGCTCGTTGCGAAGTTCAAGGGCTTTTGCGTGAGAGGCTTGGTCAAAACCTATAGGAACAAGTTCTGCATAGATCTGACCAGATTCTTGCTCTAATTCTTCTATGAAAGGAGCTATATCTAGTAGTTCTACTTGTGGTTCTGCGGCATCATTGCCTACTAGCTTCACCACTAGTATAGCTGCTATAGCTATACCTACTACCCACGCTATTAGCAGTACTCTTTTCAATAGCTTGCGTTTGGTGTCAAGTAGTTTTGTACATAATCAGCTACAGCATCTTCCAATTCGTAAAAAGATTTTTGGTATCCAGCATTACGGGTTTTCTCCATCTTAGCTTCAGTAAAGTATTGGTACTTATCACGGATATCTTCTGGGGTAGGGATGTAGTTTATTTGCGGATGTTTGTCTAAAGCTATGAATATCGCATTTGCCAAGTCATTGAAAGTGCGAGCCTTTCCCGTGCCTGCGTTGTAAATACCGCTATCTGTTCGTTTCTTGTACCAAAACCACATAAGTAAAAGTAGATCTTTTACGTAAATGAAATCACGTATTTGTCCGCCATTTTCGTAGTTAGGATTATGACTTTGGAAAAGTTTTAGGCTTCCGTTTTCTTTTATCTGGTTAAAGGCGTGCATCACTACACTGGCCATCCTGCCTTTGTGGTACTCATTAGGCCCAAAGACATTGAAGAATTTTAAACCTGCCCAAAATGGTGGTTTATTTTCTTGCTCTAGTGCCCATAAATCAAAGTCTTGTTTGCTTTGTCCGTATGGATTAAGCGGTAGGAGCGGAGAAATGTCTGCCGTATCATCAAAACCGTGCTCACCACCACCGTAGGTAGCCGCTGATGATGCGTATAGAAATGGGATATTATTCGCAGTGCAGTGATTCCAAATCTTTTGGGAGTAGTCCATATTCAGCTTGTCAAAAATGCTCTTGTCAAACTCTGTAGTATCTGTACGTGCACCTATGTGAAAGACAAACTCAATCGAGTGTCTGCTTATATCGTGTAAAAATATAGAGCGGTCTATTTTAGCCGTAAAGAGTTTCCCTTCCAGATTTCTAGCTTTTTCTATTTTGCTAAAATCATCTACTAGGATGAGGTCTGTTAGGCCTTTTTCATTGAGAAAAGCGACTAAACAACTGCCTATAAATCCTGCTGCACCGGTAACGAGTATCGCCATGTATCGCAAATTTAAGTCTAAGTTTATAATGAGTCACATTGAGCGTAGTCGAAATGTAGATTCATTTGTAAATATTCGTTTAATCGTGGTATCAAAAGTTAGAGAATAGACTTAGATTTAATTTTAATCTTAGACTTACTTTTTAATCTTAGACTTACTTTTGCACCTTTCAATGGTATACGTAACACGAAAAGTTCATTTTAATGGAGCACATAAACTCTTTAATCCTAGTTGGACAGAAGAGCAGAACGATTCTGTTTTTGGCAAGTGTGCCAATACAAACTGGCATGGTCATAATTTTGATCTCTTTGTTACCGTGAAAGGTGTTCCAAATCCAGATACTGGTTTTGTGATGGATCTCAAAAAGCTAAAAATTGTTCTACAGGACAAGATAGTATCTAAGCTAGATCATAAGAACTTTAATCTAGACGTAGACTTTCTGAAAGGTGTAATGCCAAGCATAGAAAATATCGTAATGAAAATCTGGGAGCAGATAGAAGGCGAAATGCCCGAAGGTGCTACACTACACTGTATCAAACTCTACGAGACTGAGAACCAGTACGTGGAGTATTATGGTTAATCAAGTGCAAACTCAAGTATTAAATTCAAACTCAAATCTTAAGTGTTGTCTTTGTAAATAGGAACAGGTGGATTCTCATACTTAAAAAGTGAATTTTATTGAGGAAGTGGACTCCCTCGGAGTCTTATATTTATAACATGGATATGGTAGAGAGGGGTGCGACTAAGAAGTGGTCGAATCTTCGTTATGCGAGAATGTAAATGCGGGCTTTGAGATTATAAGGGTAGCGTTTTTTTTAAGATTCCTTCCTCAACCTCCTGATTATCACAAAATGACTAAAGAGCACCATTGGAGCTACATAGCTAGCTAGCCAAACGAACGGGAAGTGTAAGATAGCCGTATTGGGTTGCTCAAGACCAAACTGCTGAATAGGGCTAGGTGCAGAGAGTATAGCATGAACCATAATATTGACGAGTAGTAGTATCCCGACTGCATTCCAAGCTAAGAATAATTTCTTGCTCAGGGTTTTTCTATTGAAGTAAAGGTATGCCACAATGGGAGCAGTAACCCCAGCGAGGATGTCCCAGTTTCTTCCTTCGAAGGTCATTACTTCTGGTACTTGTCCTGCAAGAAATAGCCAAAAAAGACAAATTTCTACGGGAATGCGGACAAGGCTGAGCCAAGTTAATAGTTTGATATCTAGCGAGTCTATAAACGCTTTTCCCTTCTGAGTATTGAAAGCTATGAGCATAGCAATAAGTGCAGGTGCTAGGAGTATTGGCATACGTGGAGGTACGGTGCTCGTATCTAAGAAAAAGCCATAGAGCGTAGGCACGGCTATGGCTATTAGCCATAGGAGAGAGCCCCATCGTACTACTTTGTGATTATGGCTAGCCTTCAATGTAATGAGGTAGGTGTATGCTACAGCGGCTAAGAATACGATGCTAATGTAGAGTGGTAAGTTCGGTATCATGTTGGTCTTATAGGAGTGTTTTTTTAATTTCTTAAAAGGGCTTATGTTTCATATCAAAGGTATTGAAAAAAGGGGATGGATGTTAAATTAGAGCTATAAACAAATCATAAGTGAGTAATTACTCATCATTTAATGATGCAATAGGGATATTAAAGTTACTTTTGTGAGAAATTACTCACTTACACTATGACTGATAAGCAGACTGCTATTCTAGAAACCGCATTAGAACTCTTTTCTAAGAAAGGGTTTGATGCCGTGTCTACAAATCTCATAGCCAAAGAGGCTGGCGTTTCTGAAGGGCTAATCTTTCGGCATTTTCAAAATAAAATGGGACTTCTTCAGGCGATTATGCAGATGGGAAAAGAGAAAGTGGAGCCACTGCTAGCGAATATTGCAGAGCTGCCAGAATCGGCTAAGCGAGTGCAAGCCATTATGGAGTTGCCGTTTCACATCGAGGAAGAGGATTATCCGTTTTGGCGGCTAATCTATTCGCTCAAATGGCAAAATGAGTATTACGATGACGAGATGAGTAAGCCAACTAAAGACATTTTAGTAAAAGCTCTCACCGAGATGAAGTATGCAGATGCAGATGGGGAAGCAGATCTTATCATGAGTTATGTAGACGGTTTTGCTACCACGGTTTTACTCAAAAGGGATAGTATAAATACTACTAGATTATTAGAAACATTACGAAAAAAATATATACAATGAAAAAGATAGCACTAATCACCGGAGCAAGCTCTGGTATAGGAAGAGAGTTGGCACATATACATGCAGCTACAGGCGGCGATTTGATACTGGTAGCCAGAAGTACACAAAAACTGAACGAGTTAAAAATAGAATTAGAGTCCAAGTATAACGTTGCTGCAGTAGTGGTAACCAAAGACCTGACGGCTCCTAATGCTACTCAAGAGCTCTATGATGAGGTCAAATCTCTAGATATAGAGGTTGACTATCTTATCAATAATGCTGGTTTTGGGGGTATAGGAAAGTTCCTCGAGCGTAAGCTGGAAGAAGATGTAAGCATGATACAGCTCAACGTGGTGGCTCTTACCCAGCTTACGCATCTATTTGCAAGTGATTTTGTAAAAAGAGGTCGTGGTAAGGTGCTTAATGTAAGTTCTACTGCTTCCCTTATTCCAGGACCTCTACAGGCTACGTATTATGCTACGAAGGCTTTTGTGACTTCTTTTAGTAATGCACTATCAGAGGAGTTACGCGGTACGGGAGTCACCGTTACTAATTTAATGCCAGGTGCTACGGATACAGATTTTGGTAAGGTGAGCGGTATGGATAAGACTAAACTGTTTGATGCTCCAATAAGTGCTAAGCATGTTGCTCAAGAGGGTTATGATGCTATGCTGTCTGGAGAGATTGATATTATTAGTGGCCTTACATTTAGCCAAAAGTTACTGATGAAGGTGATGCCTTTTATGCCAAAGAAAATGGTTCTGAAGCAAATCCGTGAAATGCAAGAAATAGTAAAATGAAAGTAATAATAACAGGAGCTACCGGAATGGTAGGACGGTCTACGCTCAATGAGTGTTTGGCTAATGATAAGGTAAAAGAAGTACTTGCGATAAATCGCAGAAGCTTAGGACTCCAACATCCTAAATTCAAAGAATTTATTCACTCAGATTTTATAAATTTTAGTGATGCAGTAGAGCATTTTAGAGGGTATGATGCTTGCTTTCACTGTATGGGAGTTACTTCTGTAGGTAAGGAAGAGGCAGATTTCACAAAGTATACGTTTGATATTACTAAGAGCTTAACGGACGCTTGCCATACAGCTAACGCTAATATGGTGATGAACTATGTAAGTGGTACGGGTACAGATTCTACAGAGAAAGGAAATACAATGTGGGCCAGGGTGAAAGGCAAGACTGAAAACTATATACTGAATAAAGGATTCAAAGATGCCTATATGTTTAGACTGGGTGCTCTTATCCCAGAGGGAGAAGTGAGCTCAGGAGTGAGCTGGTATAAGTACCTCTACATCGCAATGTCTCCATTGTTTCCATTGTTGAAAAAACTGAGTTCTTTTACCACGAGTAGCAAGTTTGGTAAGGCGATGATAAATACCGTATTGTATCCACAGGAGCTAAAGCATCTGGAAAATAAGGATATTAACAAACTTTCTAGTTTGTTTATATAACTTGAGATACTTCAAACATTTTGGTGGCAAGCTCACCAAGGAAAGACTTACGCAATACGAGAAATCTCCCAATTGGCAGAAGGGCTCATTTAGAAACCTAGAGGTGACCAATATAGATGTAACACTCGCTAAACTTCCTGGGATGCTCTATCAGCAAATATTCAAAAAAGAAGGTAGAGCCCCAGAGAGTCCATTGCCCGTGATTCCTTTTGACAAAGAGGCGTTTCTAGCCCCGAGTGATAAGGCCAAGTTTATCTGGTATGGGCACTCGGTAGTGCTTATGCGGATGAATGGCAAGACTATATTAATAGATCCAATGCTAGGACCCGATGCTGCTCCTATAGCACCATTTCCTACCGTACGTTTTTCAGAGAACACATTGGATTTGATTAACGATTTTCCGGAGATTGACCTTATGTTAATGACACACGATCACTATGACCATGTAGACTTAGCTAGTTTCAAATTGCTGAAACCAAAGGTGATGAAATACTTCGTTTCGATAGGCACAGCGAGGCATTACGAAGATTGGGGCATATCCAAAAATTTGATCACGGAGTTTGACTGGTGGGATACTGCGGAGTTCGAAGGGATTAAAATTCACTTTACGCCTACTCGCCACTTTGCAGGGAGAGGAGTTACCAATAGAGCGAAATCATTTTGGGGTGGTTGGACATTTCAGACTGAAAAGGAAAATATCTACTTCAGTGGAGACGGAGGATATGGGGACCATTTTAAAGAAGTAGGAGAACGACTTGGACCTTTTGATTTCGGGTTTATGGAGTGTGGCCAGTACAATGAGCTGTGGCATCAGATCCATAATTATCCTGAAGAGACTGTGCAAGCTGCACTAGATGCTCAAGTGAAGAATATAATGCCAGTGCATTGGGCAGGATTTGCACTCGCTATGCATCCATGGAAAGAACCCGTGGAGCGATTTATAGTAGAAGCTCCCAAGCAAAAGCAGGCTTACATCACACCACGCATAGGAGAGCTATTTACAGCAGATTCTGCGGGCAAAGATGAGTGGTGGGAGGAGCATCTCTAGTGAGAATTTGAGAGGGTGATGTAGCCAAGTCTAATTTTAGCTTTAAGGAAAATAAGTTCCTTTTATTCTAGTAGATCAGAGTTAAGGTAGGTTAGTCTTCTTCCTCTTCTATCTTTTGATTTAATTGGTATAAAGGAGTACTGTCAACAGCAAGTACGACTTCCATTTTCTTAGCCCAGTTGTACTGTATAGTTGGTATTGTCCTTGCCTGCCTGTCCATCGCCAGAGCGAGCAGTGAAAATGAGTAGAAAGGAAGCTAGGGGAACGAATGATACTTTTTTCTTGAAGTGTTGTTTTTTATTAATAGTTCAAGGGTCGTATCTGATTCTAAATATTGGAATAAGGTGATTTTTTAGAAATAGATGTATGTTTGTGAATCTGAAAAAACTAGATGAGCAACACACCTAAACAGTACTATTCATTTGTAAACGTTTGTAACTGCTTGCAAACGGATATTAACCATTTCTCTAGCTCGATGTATAATATATTGGTTATGAGCAGACTGTCGCATCAGAGGGTGGAGCAGATAGGCGAAATAGACGCGTGTTTTAAGTATGAGTTGCGTATATACTAATGTTATGCCCAATTAAAAAAAGCCAGCCGCACATTTTAGCACATTTGGTTTTTGCCAACGCTCTTTGCCAACTCTGAAAAACAAAAAGAGCTAAAATCTCCCCTCGCTCGAATAACGATAATATTTCGAACTGTTTTAATATTGAAAAACGAGATAGTTGAAAATTAAATATTATCTTGGCTGGATAAATTTAGACGGAAATGAACCGAATAAAGGAAGTACTTGAACAGAAAGGAATTAAGCAGACTTGGTTGGCTGACAAACTTGGAAAGAGCTACAATATGGTAAACGGTTACGTTCAGAATCGGCAGCAACCGAGACTTGAAATTCTGTTTGAAATTGCGAAAATCCTTGATGTGCAGGTAAAAGACTTGATTAAAGAATAAAGAAGATAAATGAAAATAGACAAAATAAAATTATCAAAATTAGAAGGCTTCTTAATGAAAGCAGCCGATATATTAAGGGGTAAAATGGATGCCTCCGAATACAAAGAGTTCATTTTTGGAATGCTATTTCTAAAAAGAATGTCTGATGTGTTCGACCAAAAAAGAGAGCATTTAAGAAAGAATGATTACAAGCATTTAGATGCAACTACGTTAAACGAAATTCTGGAAGACAAATTAACTTTTGGCGACACGTTCTTTGTTCCGCCAAGAGCAAGATGGAATGAAAAATTCATAGATGAAAATGGTATTCAACAACCTGAAATAAAACATCTTCAAAACAATATTGGGCAAATGCTTAATAAGGCTTTAGATGCCATTGAAGAATCTAATCCTGATACACTTTCGGGTATTTTTAAAGGTCGCATCAATTTTAATAAAGAAGTAGATGGAAAGCAGATTGTAAAAAATGCTGACCTGAAAAAGATGATTGACCACTTCAATGAATTTCCGAAGCTCATTAATGAAAACTTTGAGTTCCCTGATTTATTAGGTGCAGCCTACGAATATTTACTGAAACACTTTGCTGATGAAAGTGGTAAAAAAGGCGGTCAATTCTATACACCAAATCAAGTCGTTCGCTTATTGGTGCAATTAATGAAACCCGAAGCAGGTATGTCAATTTATGATCCTACGGTTGGGTCCGGTGGTATGTTGATTCAAGCACATCAATACATTGAAGAACAAGGGCAAAATGCTGACGATTTAGAATTATTCGGTCAAGAAAGCGATCCTACTGTGGTTGCTATTTGTAAGATGAACATCATTCTACACAATATAACAAAATACAATATTGAGTATGGTGATACTATTGCCGAACCATTAAATGAAAAAGAGGGTCAAATTATCCAGTTTGATAGGGTAATTGCCAATCCACCATTTTCACAAAACTACAATAGGGCTACAATGCAATACGCCTCTCGCTTTAGCTATGGTTTTGCTCCTGAAGATGGTAAAAAAGCAGATTTAATGTTTGTTCAACATATGCTTGCTAGTTGTAAAAAGACAGGTAAAGTAGTTGTTGTGATGCCTCACGGAGTATTGTTTAGAGGTGGAAAGGAAAAGGAAATCCGTGAGAATATGCTAAAAGCAGATGTCTTGGAAGGTATCATCAGTTTACCACCGCAATTGTTTTATGGTACAGGTATTCCAGCTTGTATAATGGTGTTCAATAAGAACAAACCCGATACTCTAACAAACAAGGTGTTTATTATAAATGCAGACAAAGACTTTGCAGAAGGCAAAAAGCAAAACACTCTAAGACCCGAAGATATAGAGAAAATAGATTACGTTTTTACCAATAAAATTGAAGAAGACAGTTACTCCAAATTAATTGATATACGTAAACAAGCTGACGAAAAAGTAGTGAGTATTGAAGGTAATGATTGGACGCTAAATATTAGAAGATATGTAGATAATACGCCACTACCTGAGCCCGAAGATGTAAAAGCTCATTTAGTTGGTGGTATTCCAATTAGCGAAATTGAAAAGGTACAAAATACCCTTGCTCCAAAATTTGAGTTTGATGGGTATCAATTGTTTCAAGATAAAGACGATAGCTACAAAGATTTTAAATTAGACCAAAAAGCAAGTATCAAACAAACGGTTGAGGATGATGATAAGGTAATTGAAACCCTTACCGAATTAGGCTTGCACCTTGCCGATTGGTGGCAATTAGCTAAAGAAGATTTTTCAACGCTTGCTCCTAAATCAAAAGATGTTAAAAATGGCGTTGTAGCTGAGCCAATGGGGATTTATCTCAGCCTTGGTGGTGATAAATTCCCAAGAGTGAGAAAAGAATTACTCGACACTATCAAAGATAAGTTTGTGCCTGTTGGAGTATTAGATAAGTTTCAGGTTGCAGGAGTTTTTGTAAATTGGTGGGACAACATTAAATACGACCTTAAAACCATTATGCAAAACGGTTGGGATGCAGGTCTTATTCCTGATGAATATTTGATTGAAGAATTTTTTAAAGTAGAAAAGACTGAAATCGAAAAAATAGAAATTGAACAAGTCGACTTTGAATTACAACTCGAAGAAGCGGTTGAAGAAGCCCTAAACTTAGTAGAGTTTGAACCAGACGAAGAAGAAGACGAAGTAAAACAAACACCCACCTTGGCCAAAGCTGAATTAAAATCGCAAATTGATTATTTCTTGACGGAGAAAAATAAACCTGAAGAAGCTAAACCTTTCCAAGAACAAGACAACAAAATCAAAGACCTTGAAAAGTCTATCAAAGACTGTAAAGCATTACACAAGGAAAAACAGACAGAACTCGAATTAAAAATTGAGTTAAAACGATACGGAAGTGAGGAAGTAAAAGCCGAAAGCAATGCTCTTTTATTGGCAACAAAAAAAGAAATTGAAAGTTTAGATACTGATATTCAAGTTTTAATAAAGGGTTTCAAAGCCGATTTAAAAGAGGTGTCTGATTATGATAAAATCAAGACTTCTACCAAAACCTTAGAAACGGAACTGAAAGCAGCTAAAAATGATGATGCCAAATTAAACTTGGTATTGGAAGCTCAAAAGCAGTTTAAAGAGATTACTAAAACCTACAATGCTCGAATAAAAGATGGCGGTATTCTGCAAGCCAAATTGAATAGTTTAGATGCACTTTTAAAAGAAATTGGAGGTATGATAACTACCGAAGAAAGCCAGAAACTAATATTAAAAAAACATTTCGATATTATAAACGACCAATTACAACGCTACCTAAATGCCGAAAAAAGAGGCTTAGTAAATGCATTTGAAAACCTATTTGATAAATACTTTACCTCTGCCAAAGCCATAGAGCAAAAACGAGAAAACACTATGGCAGAACTTGAGCGTTTTCTAACCCAATTAAACTATCTCAACTAATGGAATATTGGAGTAGAACTGATGTATTAGATAGCCTAATAAAACAAGGCATAATAACACTTGATAGAGGGCGTGTAATATCCTCTATTGACTTAATGAAATACCCTGGTGATTACCCTGTCTATTCATCATCCGCACAAAAAAATGGATACTTTGGTTCATTTGATTTATTTGATTTTAATGAAGAATTAATCACTTGGTCTGTTGATGGTGGTGGTTATTTTTTTTACCGCCCAAAGCATAAATTTTCAGTTACAAATGTTTCTGGTATTTTAAGAATTGCTAAGTCAGATAAAATTGACTATAAATTTCTATACTACTTATTAGTATATCAGCATAAAAATCAAATTTTTGATTACGTAGATAAAGCACACCCCTCAGTAATTAAAAAAAGATACTTTATACCAGAAATTGAATTTAAAGAACAAACCCAAATAGCCACCATCCTCTCCAAAGTAGATGAAGCCATTACAAAAACCGAGCAACTAATAGCCAAATACACCCGCATAAAAACGGGTTTAATGCAAGATTTGTTAACCAAAGGTATAGACGAAAACGGCAACATCCGCAGTGAAGAAACCCACGAGTTTAAGGATAGTCCTTTGGGTAGGATACCTAAAGTGTGGGAATGTGATAAATTAGGGAATATAGGTAAAGTGTCAAGAGGTAAATTTACGCCTAGACCAAGAAACAATCCTATTTATTATGGTGGAAAATATCCATTTATTCAGACAGGTGATATTTCAAATTGTAAAACTTTGTACTTAGATAACTACTCGCAAACTTTAAATGAGAAAGGTGTAGCAGTAAGTAAGAGGTTTTCAAAAGGAACTATTGTTATGACAATAGCTGCAAATATTGGTGATACAGCTATTTTAAAGCAAGATATGTATTTGACTGATAGTGTCGTTGGTATCAAATCAAAACTGAATGAAATTTATCTCGAATTGTTTTTCAAGAGCATAAAAACGCTTCTTGAAAACACTGCAACACAAAGTGCTCAAAAAAATATAAATATTGAAAAGCTAAATCAAATACTTATTAAGTTTCCTACAAGTAGTATTGAACAGGAAGTTATTGTCAATAAATATACTAAAATAGGAAATTTGATTTATAATTTTGAAACTCAACTATCCAAACTCCAATCCCTCAAAACAGGCTTAATGCAAGATTTATTAAGCGGAAAGGTAAGAGTAAACCACCTCATAAAAGAAACAGCAAGCGTATGAAAAATTGGATTTCAAAAGCAATACCCTATTTAGAAAAATCGTTAGGTAAAGTGCCTTCAGAGCTAAATGAAATTGATTGGAAATCAGATTTATCACCTAAAAACGATAAACTGTGTCAGCACATTTCAGCCTTTGCCAATATGCCTGGTGGTGGTTTTTTAGCGTTTGGAATAGATAATAAAACAGCTACTATTATAGGTGTAAACAAGTCAAATGCAGACAATATTGTAGAGCGTTTGGCTTCCCTTTGTCGAGATGGCGTAAACCCATTGGTAAAAATAGATCATAGTATCGAAACCTTTAGAGGCGAAGAAATATTGATTGTATATATTCAAGAAAGTGCTATAAAACCAGTACATATTGCAGGCAAGACAATAGAAGACAGTTTTATTAGAAGCGGTGGTACTACACGTAAAGCATCAAGGCAAGAGGTTGGTGCGTTAATGCTCAACAGTAAAGCACCCACTTGGGAAGAGCTGCACGCTTCCAAACTAGTAACAGAGTTAGAAGTGGTAACGCTGTTAGAGTACGACAAAATTTTAGAACTACTTGGTAAACCAGTACCAACTGATATAAAAGAAGTATTAAAATGGTTAGAAGACGAAAAAATGTTGGTAGATGTTGATGGAAAAGGCTATTACATTACCAATTTCGGAGCAGTTGCGGCTGCCAAAGACCTCAATAAATTTGATGGTTTGGCTCGTAAGTCTGTCCGCTTAATTAAGTATGAAGGCAAAAATAAAGCAGGTGCAAGTAAAGAATATCCTGGTAGAAAAGGATATGCCGTAGGTTTTGAATCGCTTATTTTATTTGTGCAAGGTTTATTACAAGACAGTGAGGTTATAAAAAATGCACTTAGAGTAGATACCTCTATTTATCCTGAAGTAGCTCTAAGGGAGTTAATTGCTAATATTCTAATTCATCAAGACTTTACCATACGTGGTTCTGGTCCTATGATAGAAATTTTTGACGATAGAATTGTGTTTAGCAATCCGGGCAAACTTTTGCCTTCTAAGAAAATTGATAGATTGATTCGTACAACGCCAGAATCAAGAAATGAAGTTTTAGCTTCCGCTTTCAGAAGATATAATATTTGTGAAGAAAGAGGTTCAGGTTTTGAAAAAGCAGTAATTGCTATTGAACTCTATGGTTTACCTCCATTGAAATTTGAAGAGCTTGAAAACTCTTTTCAAGTTACAATGTATGCCCCTAGAAAGTACGGAGAAATGACCAATGATGAACGCATTGAAGCCTGTTACCAGCACAGTATCATTGAATATTTTGGGAATGGGGGTTTTAGTAACACAACCTTAAGAAACAGATTTGGAATGCACGAAAAACAAGCTTCTCAAATTTCATTGCTTATAAAGGATGCTATGGATGTAGGCAAAATAAAACCCAAAGACCCTGATAATGTGTCTAAAAAGTTCAGCTTATACGTGCCTTATTGGGCGTAAATTCTTATTTAATTAGAAAATGGAAATACTATATAAAGCATTGATTACTAGAGGTCTCTTATTTAATTTGAAAACGGAAAGCGTATTTTCTTTATTTAACTTGAAAACGGAAACACTTCGTAAAGCATTGATTTACAACACATTTTTATTTAACTCGGAAATTGAAATACAGCTTTTTAAAAAACTTAACCATCAAATATGATACTAAGCAACGATAATAAATACAGAGGCAACTTAGGTTCTACCCTAAAGTTAGACGAGTATAGCCACGTAGAAAAGCCTTTTTTAGAACAATTAGCTGGCTTAGGTTGGGATGTATTGGAATTGCAAATGCAACAACAACCAGGGCAAAGTTTTAGGACTTCTTTTTCAGAGGTAGTTTTAAAGCCCAAACTAAGAGAAGCATTGGTTAAGATTAATCCTTTTCTTACAGATACTCAAGTAGATGAATTAGAACGTAAAATAACGACATTCCAAAAAAGCAGCCTATTAGAAAACAATCAACAAGTATTGCATTACTTGTTAGAGAATACCACAGTTTCAAAAAACGAACAAACAGGAGAGTTGAGCCCTACCGTTCGATTTATCGACTTTGATAATTTAGAAAACAACAGTTTTACAGCCATCTCTCAATTTAAAGTAGTGGTTACAGGTACAGACCATCATATCATTCCAGATATGGTTTTGTTTGTCAATGGCTTGCCTTTAGTGGTAGTAGAAGCAAAATCATCAAAAGTAAAAGAGCCTATTCCTGAAGCCATAGACCAATTAATGCGATATTCTGAGCAAAGAGGCGATACAGGGGAAGGAAACAAAGAATTGTTCTTTTACAATCAAATATTAGTCACTACTTGCCGCACAGAAGCAAAGTTTGGAACAATAACCACACAAATAGAAAAACATTTCTACAGATGGACAGATCCTTATCCAAAAACATTAAATGATTTAGTTCACGGCAAATCATCACCCAACGACCAACAGCGTTTAGTTGCAGGAATGTTAGACCCTCGCAACTTATTAGATATTGTTCGGGTTTTTACAGTTTTTGCAACAAATGATAAAGGGCAAAAGATTAAAATAGTTGGTCGTTATCAACAATTCAGAGCCACAAAAATTGCAACACAAAGATTAATTGATGGTAAAAACCCAATAGAAAGAGGCGGTATTATATGGCATACGCAAGGGTCGGGTAAATCATTGACTATGATGTTTATGGTTAGAGAAATGAAACTAAGACCAGAGTTAATGTCTTGGAAAATTATTTTTGTAACCGATAGAACACAATTAGAAGAACAATTATCTGAAACAGGTCAAAGTATTGGTTTCACTATTAAGTCAGCCAATTTCATCAATCCCAAAAATCCTGCAAATGGTCAAAGTCTGAAAGAGTTATTAAGCAATGATAATTCTGATTTGGTAATGGCTATGATTCATAAGTTTCAAGAGAACGGAGATTTGACAGGTTTAGAAATTTTCCCTGAATTAAATAAGAGTAGCAACATCTTGGTAATGACAGATGAGGCTCATAGAGCTCAGTATTCACTGTTAGCCGCAAATTTAGACCGTGCAATTCCTAATGCAACTTTAATAGGTTTTACTGGAACGCCAACGGATAAAGCTGAAAAAAAGTATAAGCACTACATTGATAAATACACTATGCGTCAGTCAATAGATGATGGCGTTACTTTAGAGATAGTTTATGAAGGCTTTACCCATAATGCAGAGGTAGAAGATAAAAAAGGTATGGATGATAAATTTGCTGATGTATTTAGCGATTATCAATTAACCGAACGTTTGCAAATATTGGGCTATGGTTCACGAGATGCGTATTTAGATAATATAAATACCATTAGGGAGAAAGCCAAAAGTATGGTTAATCATTATGTAGAGCACATCTTCTCTGGTGGTTTTAAGGCTCAAATTGTTGCCAATTCTCGTATTGCAGCAGTTCGTTATAAAGCAGCTATTGATGAAGCAATAAAAAATAAAATTGCTGAATTAATGGTTAACAACCCTATGCTGGTAAACCTTAAAGTGCTACAAACATTAGAAACAGCAGTAGTAATTTCTGGTAGCCATAACGATGAGTTAGAAATCAAAGCCTACAGCAATAGCGATTATCACAAAAAAAGCATCAAGCGTTTTAAGTTGCCTTTTGCTACAACAGATGAAGAGGATATAAACCTAAACGGCAATGTGGGTATTATTGTGGTAAACAATATGTTGCTAACAGGTTTTGACGCACCTATTGAGCAAGTAATGTACTTAGATAGAGTTGTTGTAGCTCACAACCTTTTACAAACCATTGCAAGAGTAAACCGCGTAGGTCCAGAAGGTAAAGACAAAGGTTTTGTGGTAGATTATGTAGGCGTAGGCCATCATTTAAAAAGAGCCTTAGATACCTATGCAGAAAAAGAATTACAGGAAATTATAGATTGTATTACTGATGATGATGCAGAGTTAAACGAATTAATCAAAGCCCATCAAGACATTTGGAATTTTCTAAAAGTGTACGGTTTAGAAGATTTGTCAGACTCAGATGCTTTCTTTGATGTATTCTATGATGAAGATATTCGATTTGAATACATTAAACTCTACAATAAGCTAACAAGTTGTTTTAATAATGTTTTACCAAGAAAAGAGGCCTTGGAGTTTTTTAATGATTGGAAAGCATTTACAGAAATAAACGCCTTAGCAAACAAGCACTTTAGGGATGGTAGGTTTAGTATGAAAGGTATTCCGCCAAAATTAAGAAGTATTGCAGACGAGTATTTAATTTCAAAAGGCATAGAGCAACAAGTAGCTCCTATTTCGATAATAGCAGATGATTTCTTTGATAAGGTAAAAACTAAAAAAAGAACAAAGACGAAAGCAGCAGAAGTGGAACACGCTATTCGTCATTTCATTGATTTAAACATAGATGAAGACCCTGAGTTATTCGCATCTTTCGCCAAGGCTTTAGAAGAAATCTTGCAAAACTTTAAAGGGAATTGGAAAATAATTTATGAAGAATTAGAAAAACTACGTGAGAAAATAAGAAACCGAGAAAAGGAAGAAACCTATGGTTTAGACCGTAAAAAGCAAATGCCATTCTTCCGTATTTTTAAAGCAGAGTTGTTTGATAATAGAGATTTATCGGATGATGAAATTGCTCGAAATGTAAACCTAACTCAACACATTTTCAATTTAGTAGCCACAGAAATAAAGCTAACAGGTTTTTGGGATAGCACACCAGCTCAGTTAAAACTAAAAGCGGAAATACAAAAAATGCTTTTGTCTCCAGAGTTTAAAGATCTGCCTAACATCATTACCAAGCGTAATGAAATCATTTCGAGAATAATGGAATTAGCAAAAACCAATCATTTCAAAATTGTAAACGACTAATGACTTTCGAGTACCAAATAAAATATTCTAATCGTAAAACCCTCAACATTTCTGTTGAGAGGGATAGAAGTATTATTGTTCGTGCTCCACATTATCTGACAGCAGAGAAGATTGATAAAGTCGTTCAGTCAAAAAGGCAATGGATAAAAGAAAAACTAAACCACACACAGAAATACCCATTAATTGCTGAAAACAAAGAATTTGTATCAGGCGAAACTTTAATGTACTTGGGGAAAAATTATCAGCTGCTTATTGTAGATGAAGAAATTGAAGGAATAGATTTTGACCAACGATTTAAAATATCAAAGTCTAATCAACCAAAAGCAAATGAGCTGTTCAAGAAATGGTATTTAAGTCAGGCATTAAAGAAAATAGAGCCTTTAGCAACAAAATATGCAAAGAGTTTAGGAGTTGATTACAATCAATTTAAAACTTCTGAAATGAAATACAGATGGGGTTCTTGTACACCTGCCAATAATATCATTTTCAATTGGCGTATTATCAAAGCACCAATGTATGTTTTAGAATATTTAGTAGCACACGAGTTAGTTCATTTAATGGAAGACAACCATACACCACGTTTTTGGAATATACTATCAATTCAAGTACCCAATTACGAAAGAGCAAAGAATTGGTTAAAGAAGAATGGACAGTTGTTGGAAGTTGATTTTTAAATGAATTAAGATGATAGCCAACCCTCGCACCCATACACATTGCCAAGTCGCTCAAAAAACCAACCCCACGAGCCAAAACTTGTCAAAGAGTATGGTTGCCCCAACGCTACAAACTGAACGTGAAAAATTAAAAAAGGGCATAACAATGTATATAAAAAATAGGCGAAACAGTAATAAAGTCAAGGGTTTCGGTTCGTATCAAAGTTCGTGCTTAACCGAAAGTTTCGTGCTTCGAAATCGCCTACTTTTCATATACTAAACGTCAGACTGTCTAAAAACTATCTACTAAAAAAAGGGCGAAGGTTCATGGTAGTATGAGTAAGAAAGAGTATCTTTATAGCAATGAATTTTATCACTGGATTCAATCGTAACCAAGCAGTTCTAGTA
>Ga0209491_10005155_pt1 | contig 19424 bp, 22 predicted proteins | sample BON02_FD_187213 | JGI IMG/M metagenome (GOLD analysis project Ga0209491, IMG submission 187213) | Freshwater microbial communities from Lake Bonney liftoff mats and glacier meltwater in Antarctica - BON-02 (SPAdes) (version 2) | ecosystem: Environmental > Aquatic > Freshwater > Ice > Glacier... | reverse complement strand
GATGAAACAAAACCCCTGACCAGTATATGTTGGGGTCCGAAACCCCCCTTGCGATAATTGCGCAAGACTTAAGCGTCGCGGGATGGAGCAGCTCGGTAGCTCGTCAGGCTCATAACCTGAAGGTCGTAGGTTCAAATCCTACTCCCGCAACCAAAAAATGTCGTGTTATCAGTTACTTGCAACGCGACCCTCGGGGCGTTTTTTGCGTTGCCACATTGCCCGGAAGCACTGCGGAAGCAAGAGGGTGCGAATGCGTGCGAATGTACGCGCAGGCGAAAAAAATGGCAATCAACTCCTCCAGCCCCTCAGCGTTATAACGGTGAACCCAATCCCGCAGCGTTTGGTCTTGTCATACCATTCGAGAACCATCGCGACCGCCAACATGCGTCGCGCCGTTTTCGCATCTCGGTACTTCGCCGAGACCGCGCAAACCTCCTGCGCTGCCGCTATTTTCTGGTTCTCAGCCAAGTGTGCTCGCTTGGTAGTGCGATTTGGCTAGCCATTCGGGGTTGATCTCGACACCCCATCCCGGAGCATCGGTGACCGTGGCCCGACCATCAACTATAGTGAATGGATCGTTGAGGAACAGTCCGTGCTGCCAAGGATAATAATCCAGCCCTTCGATCGAGAACTCCAAGTATTTTCCGCCATTGGGGATTGATCGCAAGAGATGCATGGTGAACAATGTCACCAACGACAGATTGGCGGCGTGTGGTGTGATCGGCATTCCTGAGGCTTCGGCCATTTGGGCAACCCGCATCGTCCGCGAAATGCCCCCGAGGTAACAGATATCAGGTTGCAACACATCGACGATCTTGCCATCAATCATACCTTTCCAGTTGGCGATCATGCAGTCTTGTTCTCCGCCGGTCACGTCGATGTCCAGTGCGTCGGTCACGGCTTTGGTCTGCTCGAAATCCCAATAGGGGCAGGGCTCCTCGAAGTGGCAAATCGCATTGTCCTGCAACATCTTTCCGACTTCAATAGCCTTGGTGGGGGAGTAGCACGAGTTCGCGTCAACCAGAAGCGCGACATCATTACCAAGCGCCCTGCGGATGGTTGGCACGATCAGTTCGGTACGGCCGGGCCATTCATCCTGGTCGCGGCCCACCTCGGCACCGATGCGAAACTTGAACGCATCAAATCCGTGCGCGTCGCGCAAACGTTGGAAACGGTCGGCCTCATCGAAAGGGGTGATGTCGCGCTTCATTGAGGACGCATAGGCACGCAAGGTGCCGGGCGTCCCACCGATCAATTCGCAGACCGGCTTGTCTTCGCGCTTGCCACGCATGTCCCACAGCGCCGTATCCACCCCGCCCATGGCGCGGCGTAGGTATGCGCCCGGAAACTTGTGTTCTCGGTCGCGCACTAAGTCCACCATTGTGTCGATGTAGGCACAGTCCATGCCCAGAACATGAGGGGCAACCTGTCGATGCAGTACCTGTGCCGTGATGTCGGCGCAGTAAGGTGCAACCTGCCCCCATCCCTGCGCCCCATCTTCGGCCGTGGCGCGTACAAAGCACACAAACTCAGTCGAGAAAGTTTCGATCTTTTGAAGGTTCATGACGTGCCAATCCGGTGCTTGCTACAGGTTGATGCACATGTTCTATAGAAATTGGTGTATCTGAAATATCCATTTAGTAAAGTTCACTAGGCCAATTCGAAGGGCACAAGTATGAAACAGGCAGCGGGGGCTCTTCTGACGGCTATTAAGCTGGACCGGAATTCACGAAGAAGCGTGAGCGTCCAGCTTTACATGGGTCTCCGTGACATTATCCTATCGGAAGGGCTTCGCGCGGGTGACCGCTTGCCCGCAACACGGACGCTTGCCAAGGAAACCGGGGTGTCGCGCACGACGGTGATTGATGCGGTTGACAGGCTTGTCGCGGAAGGAATGTTGGTATCCCGCGTCGGGGCTGGTACGTTTGTGAGCGATATCCTTGATACACAGCGGTCGGCACCACGCCACGCAAGCGTTTCCAACATCGAGAAGCCTGCGCCAAGGCTTTCCAATGCATTGGGGCGGGCGCAGAACCTTTATGCCCCGCGCATATGGCTGCCACATGAGGCGCGGGCGTTCGTCACCGCCTTACCCGCACTTGATGCCTTTCCTATGGCGCAATGGGCGCGTCTTTCGTCGCGGCATCTACGCGCCGGGCGCGGCGAGGTGATGGGTTATGGTCAGCCCCAAGGACTTGAGGCTTTGCGCCGCGCCATCGCGTCGCATCTGAGCACCCTGAAAGGAATCAGGTGCCATGCGAGACAAGTTTTTGTGACTGTCGGTGCACAGCAGGCGTTTTCGTTGATCGGGCGGCTGTTCCTTAACGCTGGTGATAAGGTCTGGATGGAAAACCCGGGGGCGTCGGGGGCGCGCAACGCGTTTTTGTCCGAAGGGGCTGAACTGGTTCCGGTGGCCGTTGACGACCAAGGGCTTGTGGTGGCCGACGGCCTAGCTAAGGCGCCCGATTTCCAACTAGCATTTGTGACACCGTCACACCAACAGCCGCTGGGCCATGTAATGTCGCTGCAACGCCGATTCGAATTGTTGCGGGCTGCCGAAAAGGCCCAGGCGCTGATCGTCGAGGACGATTACGATGGCGAATTCTACTACGGCAATGCGCCGCAGCCCGCGCTGTGCAGCATCGACACCCAAGGCCGGGTCCTGCATGTCGGAACATTCTCCAAATCGCTATTGCCCTCGCTTAGGCTGGGGTTTGTGCTAGTGCCGGACCGCATGGTAGATGCTTTTGACAAGGTGTTTCAAAGCTGGGCCAGCGGCCCGCCCACCGCAACTCAGGCAATCGTTGCAGACTTTATGGACGAAGGCCACTTTGCAACGCACATCCGGCTGATGCGACAACTTTATAAGGCGCGCTACCTCGCGCTGATGCAAGCTGGCAAGGCGCTGCCCGATACGATTCAACTTCAGGAAACATCAAGCGGCTTTCACACGCCGGCCTTCCTTGCCCCGGGTATCGACGAACGCGAGGTGGTGGCGCAAGCGGCCGAAAAAGGCGTAATCGTGGCGCCGCTCAGCCGGTATTGCCTGACACCGATTGCACAGTCAGGACTGGTTTTCGGGGTGGGCAGCGCACCGCCCAAGGACATTGCAAAGGGTATCGAAATCATTAAAAACCTGCCCGCCTTGCGGCATTAATGGTCTGGTCATTTTGTCAAAATGGATATGAGGTCCCAACCAATTATCGCCTAGCCTAATAGTTCCAACCCGCGTTGCGCCACCCTATTAACCGCGCCGAAGGAGATTACCGTGACCCGAGGCATCACCACGTCTACCCAGCAATATGCCTACTGGCTGGATCAGCTTGGTCCGGCGCCGGTGTTCTCTGAGATGCCCAGACAGAATGTTGACGTCCTGATCATCGGGTCCGGCTACACCGGGCTGAGTGCAGCAATCCAGACGGCTCGCTGGGGCCGATCAACCTTGGTGATCGACGCCGAAAACCCGGGTTTTGGATGCAGCACGCGCAACGGCGGTCAGATCAGCACGAGCGTCAAGCCATCGCTTGGGGCGCTTACCGCGAAATTCGGCGAGACAAAGGCCCGCGCCATTCGGGGTGAAGGCGAAGCCGCGTTAAAATTTATAGCCGAATTTATTGATGTCGAAGGGTTGAACTGCGATTTCCGTCGGGTGGGGCGTTTCCATGCGGCACACACCCCCAAGCAGTATGAAAATTTGGTCCGCGATTGCGCGCAAATGCAACGCGACGAAGGCATCGAAAGTTTTGCAGTGCCGCGAGACGAGCAGCGCAGGGAGCTTGGGTCAGACGTGTACCATGGCGGTGTTGTCTTTCCACAGCATTGTTCGATCCATCCGGGCAAATATCACCGCGAAATGCTGCGTGTGGCCATGGCAGTGGGGGCCGAGGTTGTGGGCCGTTGTGCAGCGCTTTCAATAGAGCGTAGCGGCATGGGCTTTCGCGTGCGTACGACAAAGGGCGACATTGAAGCGCGTGACGTGGTGGTCGCGACCAACGGTTATACCACCAACCTCATGCCCTGGCTTCGGCGCCGGGTCATTCCTATCGGCAGCTATATCATCGCGACCGAAGAATTGCCGCAGTCGACAATTGACGATTTGTTCCCGACCGACCGGATCGCCAGCGATACCTGTAAGGTACTATATTATTACCGCGCCTCGCCCGACCGGAGACGGGTCTTGTTCGGTGGGCGAGTTTCGTCGCGAGAAACTGATACAGCATCCAGCGCGCCGCGCCTTTTTGATAGCATGTGCCGTATCTTTCCGCAGCTTGAAGGCGTGGCGCTCTCGCACTCTTGGAGCGGGATCGTTGCCTACACGTTCGACGAACTTGCGCATACCGGGGTGCATGACGGCGTCCACTATGCCCTAGGCTATTGCGGGTCAGGCGTGTCGATGGCCAGTTACTTGGGGATGCGGGTGGGCCAGAAGGTCTGTGGGCTGAGCGAAGGCGTCACTGCCTTCGATGACTTGCCTAATCCAACCAGGCCGCTTTACAATGGTACGCCGTGGTTCCTACCTGCGGCTGTGAGCTATTACCGGTGGAAAGACAAACTTGAATGTCGCCTCGCGGAATTACCGTAAAGAAGTCTGAGAGTTCAACAAGAGCAACCGATCCGGTGAACGCAAAGCCGCTCGGTACAAGCTGCAGTACAGCGGCTTGCCAACAAGGAGGAAACGACATGACGACCAAGATCATATTTTCGCTCGCAGCGTCACTGCTAGCCACAACCGCCACAGCCCAGGACAAACAGGTCACCATTGCATCTTGGGGTGGATCGTACCAAGAGGCTCAGCGCCTTGCGCTGTTCGAGCCTGCGATGGCAAACACCGGCATCATAGTAAAAGAAGAAACCTATAGCGGTATGGCAGATGTGCGCCTTCAGGTGCAGACTGGCCAGGTGACGCTGGACATTGTTGCCAGCGGTTCTGGTTCGGCCGCGCGCGCCGGGGCAGAGGGACTGCTTGAGGAACTGGATTACGGCATAATAGACGTCTCGAACTTTATCCCGGGATTTTATAGCAAATATTGCGTTGGTGGCGATGTGTTTTCTACCGTATACGCTTGGAACACTGACACCTATGGTGAGAAGGGCCCGCAAAGCTGGGCGGATTTCTGGGACGTCAAAAAATTTCCGGGCAAGCGCGCCTATCGCGGCGGCGTCGCCGGCGCACTTGAGCCTGCTCTGATGGCTGACGGTGTGCCAATGGCGGACGTTTACAGCGTTCTAGGCTCGGCGGAAGGGATCGAACGAGCGCTGAACAAGATCCGCGAACTTAAGCCAAATATTTCGGTGTTTTGGACCTCGGGCGCGCAGCAGGCCCAGTTGATGAAGGATGGCGAAGTTGACATGACAACTGGCTGGAACGGTCGTTTTGACAATGCAGCAAAGGACGGTGCCAAGGTCTCCTACAGCTTCAACCAAGGCCTGATGGATTATGACTGTTTTGCCATTCCCAAGGGTGCGCCAAACCGCGACATTGCCATGGAGTTCTTGGCCGAGATATCAAAAGCCGAGTATCAGGACGATCTGCCAAAATACATCAACTATGGCCCTACGAATAAAGGAGCCTTTGACACCGGCATGATCGATGCAGCCACGTCTGCAGGCCTACCGTCGTCGGCCGAGAATGCGGCATTGCAACTGCCTATTTCGCTGGACTGGTATGCGGAATGGGAAACCATCGCCGCCGAGATGTATCAGGAAATGTTGACCGAATAAGTCACGCAACTACTGATCCGGCGGGCTTTGCGCGCCCGCCGGAAACCTAGTGCAATGAGGCTGCTCTGATGAACGTAAAACATGATGCATTGCCGATTTCGGTCAGCAATATCTCGAAAACATATGGCAAGGTCCACGCACTGGACGACGTATCGCTGGAGGTTCGCAAAGGTGAATTCTTGACTCTGCTCGGGCCGTCGGGTTCGGGCAAGACGACTCTGTTGATGGTGTTGGCTGGGTTCACGCGGCCAGATTGCGGCAGCCTGAAATTCGGCGACCGTGAGGTCATAAGAACCCCGCCGCACCTGCGTGAAGTCGGTATGACATTCCAAAGCTATGCGCTGTTCCCGCATATGACAGTGGCTGGGAATGTCGGCTATCCCCTGCGCTTGCGCAAGGTGCCCAAACTCGAGATCACGACGCGGGTCGAACAGGCGCTTGAGACTGTGCGGCTTGGCGGATTTGGTGACCGGCGGATCGACCAGTTGTCGGGCGGTCAGCGCCAGCGCGTTGCCGTCGCGCGCGCCATTGTGTTTGAGCCACGCATCCTGTTAATGGATGAGCCGCTGTCTGCACTGGATAAGAAATTGCGCGACCAGATGCAGATTGAGCTGCGCCAACTACATGAAAAACTTGGGATGACAACTGTTTATGTCACCCACGATCAACGTGAAGCGCTGACAATGTCCGACCGGATTGCGGTGGTTAATCATGGGCGGATCATGCAACTGGCCACGCCGCGCGATTTGTATGAACGTCCATCAAACTGGTTTGTGGCCGATTTCATTGGAGAATCGACGTTCCTCAGGGTGCGGCGGGATGGCGACCGGGTGCGCTATGGTGAGCAGGCGCTGCTCCATACGGTGCCGGCACCTGATAAGGCGGACTTGCTGCTGATGATCCGCCCTGAGCGGATCACACTTGCGCCCGATGGCCCAAGGCCGGGTGCCAACAATTTCGCTGCAGTCGTAACGGATATGGTTTACCAAGGAGACAGTTACCTGCTGCATTCCAGACTGGGTGATGGCAACATGATCGCGCTGCGCGGCGCGGTGCGCGGGTCTAGCCTATCGGCGATGCCGTCCGTCGGTGACCATGTCACACTGAGCATGACATCGGAAGACACCGTTCTGATAGACGCAAGCGAGGCATGACATGCAAGCACAACGGTTGAACGAGGCGGGCCTGCGCACGGATGATCGGCTTGAGCGGCTCAGGCTGTTCGGCCTGAGTTCACCCGCAATACTGCTGATCATGATCATTCTGGTGATCCCGGTGGGATGGCTGTTCTATGTGTCGTTCGTCGGCGCGAATGGCCAATTCTCGCTTGAAAATTATGAACGGATGATCAGTCGCAAATCCTATGGCCGCATCTTCACAACGACGTTCCAGATCAGTTTCCTGACCACGGGGCTGTGCATCCTGATCGGATATCCGCTGGCCTATTTCATGTCGCAGATGCCAACGCGGATCGCCAACATCTGCCTGATCGCCGTGCTGTTGCCATTCTGGACCTCGCTTCTAGTGCGCACCTATGCCTGGCTGGTGCTATTGCAAAGGCGCGGTCTGGTGAACGAATGGGGCATGTCGCTGGGCCTGTGGGACGAGCCGATTGCAATCGTGCACAACGTGACGGGCACGCTGATCGGCATGGTTCACATCATGCTGCCGTTTCTCATCCTGCCGGTATACAGCGCGATGCGTGCGATCAGCGACGACTATATGAAGGCGGCATCAAACCTCGGGGCCACGCCGCGCACCGCCTTCTGGACCGTCTTTTTCCCGCTGACCCTGCCGGGGCTGTTTGCCGGATCGCTGATGGTGTTCATCCTGTGCCTTGGCTTTTTCGTGACGCCTGCGGTGCTGGGCGGTGGCAAGGTGATCATGGTGTCGATGCAGATCGTGTCGAACATCGAGCTGTTCGTGAACTGGGGCGCGGCAAGCGCGCTGGGGGTGGTTCTGTTGGTGCTGACGATGATCGTGCTTTGGATCGCGTCACGCTTTGTGAACCTTGAACAGATGACGGGGGGCGGGCGCTGATGCTGAACTGGCTCAGATCCCCCGCAACCGACACCCAGATCAGCCATGGCCAGCGGCTGTGGCTTTATGTGATATCGGTCATCATCATGGTTCTGCTGGTCACACCCACGCTGATCGTTATTCCCATGTCGTTTTCCGACAGCCAGTACCTTGAGTTTCCTCCTGAGGTCTGGTCGACGCGGTGGTATCAAAGCTATTTCGGGTCCAGCGAGTGGATGCAGGCGACGCGCACCTCGTTCAAGGTGGCGTTCCTGACGATGCTGGTTGCAACACCGGTGGGGGTCTTGGCCGCCTATGGCCTGCATGCGTCGCGCATCCGGTTCGTGCGCGCTGCCTTCGTGTTGATGATCACGCCGATGATGGTGCCTGTCGTTCTGGTGGCGATCGGCGCTTTCTATGCCTATGTGCAATTGCAGATCCTCTATACCGTAACCGGCCTTGTTCTGGCCCACACCGTTCTGGCCTTGCCGCTGGTCGTGATCGTCACCGGCGCGGCGCTCAAGGGCTATGACATGAGCCAGGAAGAGGCGGCGCGCGGCCTTGGCGCCCCGAGGTGGAAGGCCTTTCTTACCATTACGCTGCCGCAGATACGCTTTGCAGTGGTGACAAGCGCGCTCTTGTCGTTCCTCACATCCTTTGACGAGGTGGTTGTCGCGATGTTCATTTCGGGCGGCGACAACCCGACCCTGACGCGCAACATGTTCAACGCCCTGCGCGACCAGATCGACCCGACAATCGCCGCGATCTCGACCCTGATGATCTTTGTGACGACGGTGATGATGGTGCTGGCCGGGCTGTTCGGCTCGCAAAAGCAGAAACCGAAACAGTGATGCGACCTTGCCCCGTTCGCTTTGCTTTTGGCGGGATCCGCCCTGCGCACTCTGGCACGGGATTGCGCTCAGTGGTTGTTTCGGCAGCGCGCAAACGATGACCCGCGAACACAGGATCGACGCCCTTCTGGCGGTTCTGCGAGACAGCGTGCGTGGCCATGACAGCCCCTGCGCCCGCGAACTTTCGGGCTCGATGGGCACGAAGGGGGATTGCGTGCTGACCGGACCTGCAACATCCGTTCCAAATTACGCGTCGATGATTGCAGACCTCGAACCTCTCGATCCAACGCTGCAAAAGGTGTTTCATGCCGCCTGTACTGATCTTGCCTGGCGCACGCCCGGATACGGGCGGTTGCCCCGCGCGATTGGCGACAGAATGGCCGTCGCGGCGCTTGTCGGGCCGGATGCGCTGATCCGCCACGAAAACGTAGCGCTGGGATTGATCCTGATCGCCCCCGGCCTGTGCTATCCCAGCCATCGCCACGGCGCCGAGGAACTGTATCTGGCCTTGGGCGGCGCCTTGTCGTGGGTAATCGACGGGCACGACATCGGGCCCGTCCGCCCCGGCGACTTTGTGCATCACCGCCCCTGGCAGCCCCACGCGATGATAACGTCAGACAGGTCGGCGTTGCTGTTCTGGGGCTGGACCGGCGACATCGCGGCGCACACCTACGCCGCCGACCCGATCACATAACACCCCAACCCGCCGAGGGACAAGACAGGAGAAACCGCATGATCGACCTGAAAGCATTTGAAAACCTGGCCACCGTTCCACTCGATGCGTTCCATGCCAAGGCCACCACATTGACCGAGGGTCAGCAAGAGGCATCGACGCTTTTGTGGAGCTCGCCCGATGGCAATACCAGGATCGGCGTCTGGGAATGTACGCCGGGCCGTTTCACCGCCGACCGCACGGCGGCGGGAGAGTATTGCCTCATCCTGTCGGGCCGCGCCGAGGTGACGAACGCAGACGGCGGAGGCAGCCGGTTGATTGGGGCCGGTGATCTTCTGGTACTGCCTCAGGGGTGGATTGGTGAATGGGAGATCGTTGAGCATATCCGCAAAATATATGTCGTTGACAGCCGCGTGGTATGAGCTTTCTCCTGCCCGGCTGTGCTAAGTAAACCGGCTTTAGAATGGGGTTCCCTTTACGAAAGGCGCTCTTAGTCTACACGATGGTGAGAGAGCACTCCAACATGAGAACCAGCGGAAAAGCGTAGAAAGGTCAAACAGTTGGTGCGAGGCTCACTGATCATGCCCGAGATCAAATGCTTTTCGATGCTCATAGTCTAAAAAGGTGACAATGCCTCCATAAACAGTGCGCAGAATTGTAACCAATGCGCGTGATCATTGGTCCACTCGCCCGATGCAGTCACCCATTCCTCGGCCGAGATCATCGCCTCATGGCATATAGTTGCGACAAGGTCCCAATGCCCGCATGCCTTGACGCGAAGGACTCAGAAGCCGGTCTCGTTACTATGGAATGTCACCCTTTAAGCGGGGTCCACCAATACCGAGTTTGTGAAGCGCTGTTTGTCAATCGACTGCTTTGATGGCTATGCCCTTGGATCGCGCCATTTCTGCCATCGCTTTGTCAAAGGCTGATCTCGGAAGACTAACCAAAGTAAACCGCTTTTTTCCCCATGGACGATCCTCATCCAGCGCCTCAATCACCAATTCTACATTTTCTTCGTTGATGTGAACTTCAACTTTGATTTCAGCATTTTCAAAGTCGACTTCATGGCGCCGGCCATTATTGCCGCGGATGATAACATGGGCCATTTTTTCACATCTCCCGTGCAAACCAGCGGATACGCCCGATGATATTGACCTCTTCGGCGGTACGTTCATATTCGGGGTAGTGCTTGTTGTCCGAGATGACCCGCACAGCGGGCGGATCGCTGTTTGGTACATGCTGCAGTCGCTTGGCGACCAGTCCGATGCCATCGTCGAGCACGAAGATGCCTGGCGGGTTCGGGGACTGGCGGGTCATGTCGACAAGCACGGTGTCACCGTCCAATAGGGTTGGCTCCATGCTATCGCCCTCTACCGTCATGATGCGCAGCTGTGATGGCGAAGCTCGCAGCCCATTTTTGATCCAGGATCTTCGGAAGTGATAGGCGCGTCCAGGCGCTTCGTGTTCTTCAAGGGCGACAGACCCGCCGCCCATTGACGGGCGGATGCCGGCATGGGTAATGGAAACGAACGTATCATCTGGATTTCCGATGAACGGAGATGTTCCCTCTACGTCGCCGATCCCGTGGATCAGCCATTCAAGCTCCACCTTTAGAACGCGGGCAACTTCCCCCAGCCGATCAATGCCAGGCCGTGTAGAGCGGCCACGCAGGATATCATAGACGAAGGAGCGGTTTACGCCGGCCATCTCGGCGACATGCGCGGGGCTTAGACCAAGCTGGCTCGAGCGTGCGTGCAGTCGGTCAGAAATCGTATGGTGTTCGGTCATGTTATCCCCAAGGGCCTGTGGATTAGAAAGGATAAGATAGGATTGCGTGATGAGCGTCAAGGCGTTAGAACATAAGCGGAACGAATGCGCGTAAGATTTGGGGTGAAGATGGATATTGAAAAAGCTTATTTTTCGCTGCCTGAGGTTCTAAATCGTTGGTCCATTACTGAGGATGATCTGATCTACCTTGCCGAAAACGATAAGCTGCGGTTGTCGGTGCGGGTGTTTGGCCTGCCTGTCGAGTTCGGCGACCACGAGATGACGGATGACGGCCGACGCTACAATGTTCCTGTGGAACGAAAGCACTTCAGCGGGCTTATGGACCTGAACGCCCGTGACGCGTTTTGGCTGTTTCGTTGTGGCGAACTGGTTGTGACCGAGTTCCGGACCCCGAAGGCAGATTATGCGTCACTCTGGGACGACGCTGAACCTGTTCTGTTCACGGTCAATGATCTGCTGCTCCGCCGCGAAGAGCGGGATAGTTTCGAAGCAAAATCAGGGTTTTCCGGGGCGCGGGCCGAGGCTGCGCAGCCGACATTCCACGCGTCACCGGACTATCACCACGTCCGTTGCCAGGGGCGTGACTTCCGGCTGGGCCCGATCCAGGCGCAGGTTGTGCGCGTGCTGCATGACGCTGCTCGAGCCGGCAACCCTTGGCTGAGCGGCAAGACGATCCTGGCGGCTGCGGGCTCGAGAAGCCTGAAGATGTCCGACGTCTTAAAATCCCAGAAGCACTGGCGTGACCTCATCGCCTCGAATCAGCGTGGGCTATACAGCCTCGCAGGCGTCTGACCGAGCGCAAGTTTTCCGAGGCGATTCGATCCCTCTACTGGCTGCGGTGGGGGATGGGGTGTGGGGGCGCAGTGGGATGGTGATCCCCCTCCCGGCATCAGCACCTTGTTTCGCAAGGCCGATCTGATCCCCCTCCGTATCCCACTACGACCCCGACGACATCCCACAGCCCAATATCACATCTTGTTCCCGACAACCAACACCGGGAGACAACGATGCAGCAAAAGACTTGCCTCACTCAGACAGACCTCGCGCGGCGCTGGACGATCTCGCCCCGCACGCTGGAACGCTGGCGCTGGGTCGGGGAAGGCCCCGTTTACATGAAGATCGGCGGGCGGGTGGTTTACCGGCTCGACGACATTCTTGCCTTTGAGCAAGCGCAGCTGCGCCAGAACACGACCTCGGTCGTTGGGGCAGGGGCAGCATGATGATGGCCAGTTTCAAGCCTGCTCATGTGGCACCGTTTTACGTGCCGATCGACGAAATCGCCTTCTGCGCATGGGTGGCACAAGCCGAGCCCGGCGAGACGCTGGTCTACCATCGCGGCTTTCTCGCCGTCGATGCGACCGGCGTTGTTTCCAAACTGCTCTCTGATCAACAGCGCGGATTGCGACTGGTGGCCGCTGCCGCGCTGCGCGCTGCCGAACAGGATCTGGTCCACCTCGTGCAGGCCCGGATCGGCCCCGACCAGTTCGCCTACATCGCCGTTGCCCGGCGCAAGCCACTTAAGGCCAGTGCCTCGCTTTCGGTGCGCCTGCTCGAGGCCGCCTGATCCCCCCATTCCCCGACAAGGAAACCCAAATGCCTTTTCCCGAAAACACACATGACCTCAACGAGTTGATCAACTTGCCCGTGGGTGAAATCGCCCTGCTTCCTGTGGACCTGCTCGCCGTCCTGCAGCGCGAGATCGACGCGGCCGCCAAACAGATGAAGGCCGTGACCACGCGCTTCAACACCGCGCTGGAGGTTCGGTTTGCCACGCGCGCCGCGGAAGAGCGCAGCGCTTTGGGCAAAGACACCGGCACGGTGCGCTTTGACGAGGGTGATTTCACCATCGTCGCCGATCTGCCGAAACGAGTGGATTGGGATCAAAACCGGCTTGCGGCCATGGTCGAGCGTATCCGCGCCGCAGGCGACGACCCCGCCGAATATGTCGAAATCAGCTTCAAGGTGCCGGAACGCAACTATGTCGCCTGGCCCGATGCCATTCGTCAGGGTTTCGAGCCCGCACGCACGGTGCGAACCGGTACGCTGAAGGTCACGCTCGAGCCGAATGAGGTCCGGCGATGACAGTGCTTGCCTCCATGTCGACCTATTGTCAGGACCTTCCAAGCTTGATTGACCGAGCCGCAACCATGCTTGCGGGTGCAAAGTGCGCAGCTGAGGTTCTCGAAGCCCGCGAAGCGGCGGGTCTCGCCTACGATACTGCCAAAAGGGCCGCACGCCTTGGCCGGGCAAAGGCGGCGCATGATGATCTGGTCGCTGCGGCACACCGTGCCCAAGCTGATGCACTTGAAATCGAGGCCCTAGCCAAGCGCCGACTTGCTGATGAATACGATTCTGCGCAAGGGCGGGGCGAGGTCAAGCGTAACGGTGGCAACCGCAGCACTGTTGAAGATCGCAACACTGCGTCCGCTTCAGACATCGGACTGCGCCGCGACCAGATTTATGACGCCAGACAGCTTCGTGACGCCGAGGCAAATGACCCTGGCATTGTGCGCCGCACTTTGGATGATCGCCTCGCGCGGGGCGAGGAACCCACTCGGTCGGCTTTGCGCAAAATGGTTGTCGATGCTGCCATGCGCGGGATGAAACCGCAGCGCCGCCCCAATCGTCGCAATCCGCTCTATGTGGCACCCACGCGTGAACAGGCCGCCTGGCGGCATGTCACAGGGATCTTTCGCGCCTTTGCCGAATGGGCCACCGACGAGAACCTTGCTCTTGCACGCAAAGGCATGCGGGAGGCGAGGGATACCCCATTTCACGCCCTCGACGCCAAGGCCATCGCCCAGGGGTCTACTGCTTTTACAACAATCAAGGAGTGGTCTGATGCTTGATAGTCAACCAGCGGCATTTGCCGAACGTGTCTGGGAGGTAGCCTCCCAGCTTGGAAACAACGCCCCGAAAATCGCCGATGACATGATGGAAACCGCGTTTCCGCTCACCTGTACGCAGGCGCGGCAGGAAGGGGCGCTGCGGATGCTGCGCATCGGCGTCATCACGGAGGTAAAACGCACCCTATGCAACCGGAGCGACGTTCTGGGCCAGTCGGATTTCTCCGAGTTGAGTGAGAACTTTGCACCTCTTGTCCAAGACCTGCGCTCAAAATCCTACTTTGTCGAAAGTGCTGAGGAATATGTAGCGATCTCTGGTCTGATCGCCGAGCCGGATCTGCTGGATGACGCACGCCGCTTTATGCGGCGCAAGGGCAAGGAATGCTTGGACGAGGCCGACCGTCTTGATGCGCTCTACGTGGCGGTGACCTGTAATGGTGCTGATGCATCTGCAGCAGCGCCGGAGGTGCTGGCATGATCGGCGTGCTTCCCATCATCACCGCTGATCAGCGGTTGTCGGAACCCCGTGGCATCAAGGGCTGCATCTTCGGCAAATCTGGTATCGGCAAGACCAGCCTTTTGTGGTCGCTCAACGCCACGACGACCCTGTTCATGGATCTGGAAGCAGGCGATCTCGCCATCGAGGGCTGGCAGGGCGACACGATCCGGCCGCGCACATGGATGGATTGCCGCGATTTCGCGGTGTTCATCGGTGGCCCGAACCCCAGCTTGCGCGACGATCAGGCCTACAGCCCGGCGCACCATGCTGCCGTTTGCCAGAAGTTCGGCGATCCCGCCGTGCTGGAGCGCTACGAGACGCTGTTCGTGGACTCGATTACCGTTGCCGGGCGGCTGTGCTTTCAATGGTGCAAGGGCCAGCCTGAGGCGTTCTCGGAAAAAACCGGCAAGCCGGATGTCCGGGGGGCTTACGGGCTGCATGGCCGCGAGATGATCGCCTGGCTCACGCATCTGCAGCACACGCGAGCCAAGAACATCTGGTTCGTCGGCATCCTCGACGAGAAGCTCGATGACTTCAACCGCAAGGTGTTCTCGCCGCAGATCGACGGCGCCAAGACCGGGTTGGAGCTGCCCGGGATCGTCGATCAGGTGATCACCATGGCGGAGATTACCGGAGCTGATGGGCAGCCCGCGCGCACTTTCGTTTGCCAGACGCTGAACCTTTTCGGCTTTCCGGCCAAGGACCGCTCCGGGCGGCTCGATATGATCGAGGTGCCCCATCTCGGCCAGCTGATGGCCAAGATCCACGGCCCAGTTCGCCCCGCAGCGGCGCGTCTGACCTATGCGGCCGCTGTGCAGGACCAGCCTGCCGAGGCTGCTGCAAACCCCACCCACGTCAATTAAAAGGACAAATCCAATGACCGGACTCTGGAACGATTTTAACTCTGCGCAATCAGGCAGTAACGTGATCCCCAAGGGCACGCTTGCCAAGGTGCGCCTGACCATCCGTCCCGGCGGCTTCGATGACCCGAGCCAAGGCTGGACCGGCGGCTATGCCAAACGCGGCGCCACCGGAGCTGTCTACCTCGACGCTGAATATACCGTTGTCGAGGGCTCCTTTGCCAAGCGCAAGATCTGGTCGCTGATTGGGCTTTACAGCCCCAAGGGTCCTGATTGGGGCAACGCCGGGCGCGGTCTGGTCAAGGGCATCCTGAACTCGGCACGAGGCATCGGCGACAAGGATAACTCAGCGCAAGCGCAGGCCCGCCGCCGGATCAGCGGCTTTGCCGAGTTGGACGGGATCGAATTCATCGCCCGGATGGACATCGGCTCCGACACCAATGGCGAGGACAAGAACGAGGTTCGCAGTGCCGTCACACCCAGCCACCGCGATTATGCGCAGCTGATGGGGCAGGGTGGGGCTGCCTCCATACCGAGCTATGGCCAGCCCCCGGCACCGGCAACCAGTGCGCAGCAGCAGGGCTATGCCGCCCCGGCTCCGGGCTACGCAGCACCCAGCCCCCAAACCCAGACGCCACAAACCCCTGCGACACCCGGTTTTTCCGGGCGTCCCAGCTGGGCCGAGTGAGGGAAAGCAATCATGCGCCTTCGCCCCCGTCAGAAACTCTTTGTCGAGCGCAGCCTTGCTGCGCTTGACACACACGGCAACACGCTGGGCATCGCGCCCACCGGCTGCCATGGGCCCGGTACGTCCATCCTGATGTTCGATGGTTTCACAAAACTTGTGGAAAACATCGTGGTTGGCGATGTGCTCATGGGTCCCGGCAGCGCGCCGCGCCACGTTCTGGAGCTCCATCGCGGCTCCGATCAGATGCTCGAGATCAGACCGCTCAAAGGTAATCCGTTCATTGTCAATCTGGGCCACATCCTGACCGTGGTGCGGACCAACGATGGCATGCCTGCGCGCTGCCGCAACCGTGATGGCGAGTTGGTCGATATCAGCGTGGCTGATTGGCTCACCGCTTCCGACACCTTCCGCCATCTGCACAAGCTGTTGCGAATGCCTGCGGACTTTGGCTTGCGAGAGGAGCCCGCGATTGATCCGTATCTGCTGGGCGTGATCCTTGGCGACGGCAGCATTATCCACAATGTGTCGGTGACGACGCCGGACGTGGAAATCGTCGACGAACTTTACCGGTTCGCGGCGCTTCTGGGCCTCCGGCTCCGATGCGAGCAATTGGTTAACAATGAAGCCAATACCTATTTTTTCGTCGACGACCGTGGGCGCAGCAACGCGCTGATTGATCAGCTGCGCGCCTTCGGCCTCTTCGGAAAACTCTCTGGTCAGAAATTCGTGCCTGACGCCTACCGGCTTGGAGTCCGGCACGTCCGTCTCGCCATGTTGGCTGGCCTGCTCGATACCGACGGCCACCTGATGAGCGGGCGCTGTTTCGAGTTCGTGAGCAAGTCGCCCCAACTGGCCGCCGACGTTGTCTTTATCGCCCGCAGCCTTGGGTTCCTCGCAACATCCGCCGAAAAGGAGGTCGGCGGACAGATTTACTTGCGCGTCCATATCTCCGGGGATCTCGACGAAATCCCGACACGGGTGCTCCGCAAGCAGGCGCCGCCGCGCAAACAGAAGAAGAACGTCCTGCGCTGCGGCTTCACTGTGCATCCTGTCGGCGAAGGCGCGTATTTCGGGTTCACTGTCGATGGCGATAATCGCTACCTGATGGGTGATTTCACGCTCACGCATAATTCGGGCAAGACGATCATGCTGTCGGCGGTCACGGGTGAGGTGATCGGCGACAGCGCCGCCAAGGCATGCGTGCTGGCGCACCGCGACGAGCTGACCGATCAGAACCGGGGCAAGTTTGCCCGGGTCAATCCGGGCCTGACCACGTCGGTGGTCGATGCCAGCGCCAAGTCGTGGGAGGGTCAGGTGACCTTCGCCATGGTGCCGACGCTGGCCCGGATCGGCAATCTTGCCGCCATGCCACAGCTTGATCTGCTGGTAATCGACGAGGCGCATCATGCGGTGGCGGCAAGCTACCGCCGTATCATTGACCATGTCCGCAATGCCAATCCTGACGCCCGGATCTTCGGCGTCACCGCCACCCCGAACCGGGGCGACAAGAAGGGGCTGCGGGAGGTTTTCGACAATGTCGCCGACCAGGTGCGTCTGGGCGAGTTAATCGCCTCGGGCCATCTGGTGCCGCCGCGCACCTTCGTGATCGATGTCGGTGTGCAGGACAAGCTGCGCGCCGTGCGCAAGACGCTGGCGGATTTCGACATGGCTGAGGTTGCGTCGATCATGGACTGCGCGCCGGTCACCGACGAGGTCATCCGGCACTGGAAGGAGAAAGCGAGTGACCGTCAGACTGTGGTGTTTTGTTCTACCGTGGCCCACGCCGCCCATGTCACGGAGGCATTCAACACCGCAGATGTGCCGGCTGGGCTGATCCATGGCGATCTGCCGAGTGAAGCGCGCCGCGATATTCTTGCCCGCTATGCCGTTGGAGATATTCGCGTCATCGTGAACGTGGCGGTGCTGACCGAAGGTTGGGACCACCCGCCGACCTCCTGCGTCGTGCTGCTGCGGCCCTCATCCTACAAATCCACCATGATTCAGATGGTCGGGCGTGGGCTGCGCACCATCGATCCCGAAGAAAACCCCGGCGTCATCAAGACCGACTGCATCGTGCTGGATTTCGGCACGTCGAGCCTGATCCACGGCACTCTGGAGCAGGATGTCGATCTGGACGGCAAGACCAAGACTGGCGACGCCCCGACCAAGGCCTGTCCGGCCTGTAGCGCCGACATTCCTCTGGCCTGCTTTGAATGCCCACTTTGTGGCGAGGTGTTCGAGCGCGAGGAGGACTTGCGTTCACAAGAGGCCGATAATGGGACGTTGAGCAGTTTCATCATGACCGAGATCGACCTTCTGAAGCGGTCCAGCTTTGCTTGGATCGACCTGTTTGGGGCCGATGATGCGCTCATGGCCAACGGGTTCAACGCCTGGGGCGGCATCTTCTTTCTGGAAGGACGCTGGCATGCGGTCGGTGGCGCAAAGGGCCAAAACCCCCGCCTGCTGGGCATTGGTGAGCGAACCGTCTGCCTGGCGCAAGCCGACGATTGGCTGAACGAGGTCGAGAGTGATGAAAGTGCCTTCAAAACGCGTGGCTGGCTGAAACAGGCCGCCACGGACAAGCAGCTGCAATACCTGCCGCCCGCCTATCGGCAGGATTATGGCCTGACGCGTTATCATGCCTCGGCGCTGATGACGTTTACCTTCAACAAACGGGCGATCCGCCACCTCGTCATGACCGCCGCCCCCAACCAGCGGAGGGCCGCATGAGCCATGTCGCGCAAATCCCGTCTAGGCCCACAGCGGCTGAGGATCGACCGCTGCCTGCGCGTATCGGGCATCGGCGCCCAAGCCTTTGTGCAGTCTGCACGTCTCCCACAAAGGGGTTTGGCTGGTTCGATCCCCACCAGCCGCGACCGCACAGAACCCGCCGCTGGTTTTGCTCCATGGGCTGCCAGGCGGCCTTCACCCTCAAAGCCCAAAAAGGATTGAACATGGCCGATTTCACCGAAGAGGAAACGCAGGCGCTGCCCGCCGTCATGCGCGCGCTTGCGCCTGAGATGGAGCGCATCGGCTGGGATCGGCCGCTCGCCGGTCTGACCACCAATGACATGCACCGGCTGATCGTGACGATGGTCGCGGCATTTCGCTCTGAAATGGCTCTGATCGCCAAGGATACGGAGATCCCATTCTGATGTTGGACTATAATCACAGGCCCAGCTTTGCCGACAAGGTGAACGCCGCAGTCGACGCGGCCCTGACCGCTGACAATGCTGCACGCGCCCCGCGCGATTATCTCGGCGGCTCGCGCCTTGGCCATGCCTGCGAACGCGCGCTGCAGTTTGAGTTCACCCACGCGCCCAAGGACGAGGGCCAGGATTTCAGCGGTCAGTTGCTGCGCATCTTTGCCATAGGCCATGTCCTTGAGGATCTGGCGGTGGCATGGCTGCGCGGCGCGGGCTTTGATCTTTACACGCGGAAGGGCAATCGCCTCGATGGTGGCCAGTTCGGCTTCT
>Ga0209491_10005153_pt1 | contig 19426 bp, 12 predicted proteins | sample BON02_FD_187213 | JGI IMG/M metagenome (GOLD analysis project Ga0209491, IMG submission 187213) | Freshwater microbial communities from Lake Bonney liftoff mats and glacier meltwater in Antarctica - BON-02 (SPAdes) (version 2) | ecosystem: Environmental > Aquatic > Freshwater > Ice > Glacier... | reverse complement strand
GGTTAATGCCATTTGCCGGATCCGGTAAACACATGCCGTTGGCGGTATACATCGCACAAAAGCGACGAGGACGCTGACGAGTCTCTTCACTGCCTTTTTCGCCGGCAAAGATCTGCAGACGAGGAAGAATAAGTGACGCCCCGGCGAGTCCCTGAAGAAACCAGCGGCGATTGATCTGAGTGACTGGTGACATTACTGCTTCCTCTGACATCTGAATCTGAATCCCTTCTACTTCTTCAAAAACAGATCACTCTGCACGACAAACCGAATCATATCCTGCATCCGGTAATCATCCGCTTTCAATCGTTTTCCCTCTTCTTTCAGCCATTCCAGTTCATTGTAGGTCAGACTGCGGCCTGTCGCGTAGCAGCTCAGATGCTTCAAAAAACTGAACGCGACCTGATCGATTCTGTCGTTGGCAAGATACGTTTTCAATCCCCTCAGATCGTCGACTTCGGTTCCATCCGGAAGTTTGGAGTGAGCGTCGGCCGGTTCCTTTTTCAGTCGGCCCGAGGCATCGTACTGCTCAAACGCAATACCCCACGGATCAATTCCGTTATGACATTTTACACAGCCATCCTGATTGCGATGACGCTCCAGTTTTTCTCGCAGTGTGCGCTGAGTTCCATCGTCCTTAAGTTGTGGGACGTTTGGCGGAGGATCCTCGGGCGGTTCGGCTATGATTCGGCGAGCCAGCCAGGCTCCGCGTTTGACAGGATTCGATTCGCGGCCATCCGAAAGGCCTGCCAGAATTCCTGCCTGCGACAGGAGTCCGCCAAGGTCGGAAGATGCATGGCGAATGGCCACAAACTGCAGTCCCGCTTCCGTCTGGTCCGCAAGGTCGTAGTATCTGGCGACCGCATCATTCACCACGACGAAATCTGAATCCACCACGTTGGCGACGGGAAGGTTGTTTTCAATCAGGTAACGCAGAAACTCTACGGGTTCCCTTCGCAATTCCGACTTCGTGTCACGAGTCAGCTTTGGAAACTTACTGCGATCCACTTCAAGTACGTCGAACTTGTCGAGGCTGAGCCACTGTGAAGCGAACTGGTCAACGAAGTGGGCGATTCGAGGATCGTGCATCATCCGGGTGGTCTGCTGATCGAGCGTTTTATGCAGCGTGCTGGCTACTGCTGCATCCAGTAATTCCTGATCGGGCGGCATGTTCCAGAGGAAATACGACAGCTTTGATGCCAGTTCCCATGGATTCAGATCTTCGGCAACCGGACTGGCACTGTTCTCGATCAAAAACAGAAATTGAGGCGCGGTCAGAACAACGAGCAATGCGTCCTTGATGCTTTGCTGGAAATCACCGCCATCGGCAAATGATCGTTCCCATACTGCGACGACCGAGGCCGTTTCAGCATCCGTGATGGGCCGTCGCCATGCGCGTGTCATAAACGAACGAATGATTTCTTTGGCATAAATCGGTTTGTCGTCGCGCTGTGGCGAGGAGAGAAAAATGCCCCGATGCGTCGCCGGCGGCCAGATGTCGTAGAGCGGACCTTCAAATTCCACGGAGTGAATTTTGAGTCGCGGGATGGGCCGACCATCGGTGAATTCGCTTCTCACACCGATCTCACGAATCCCGGCCAGATAGTTAACGTTGTTTTTTTCCACAGACGGATAAGGGAAGTCATTGATCGCGCCGGTGAAAGTGAAGTCTTCTGCTTCACTCGAGGCTACGGACTGCGGACGACTCACCGGATTCAGTGTACTGCCGCAGTCACGGCGAAGGCCCAGATGAACACCCAGCAGCGGCATGCGTTTTTCGAAGGCCAGGAATTGCCTGGCCGGTTCGGCATTTCCGTCGAGAAGACTCAGCACGAGGCGGGAGATTTTCGTCTTATCACTCCGCGATGTTCGCACTGCCAGTGGCCCGGCATCCAGTCGCGCGATCATCACGATGGCATGCTTTTCGGCTGGCATTGTTTCAGCATTTGGGTCTGCGGCCAGAGCCGTGTTGCGAATCTGAACCGAGAAATTACGCTGATTCAGTTTCAGACGCAGCCAGTGTGACGGTTCGCTCATCACAGATGACACCTCCACCTGGTAAATTCCAGGCTGCACTACCACTGTTGCGGCTTCGCCATTTTCGTCTGGAAGTAGAATCTTGCAGGCGGCAGACTCCTGAGGATTTGGAACCGGCGTAGCAGACTCCAGCAGTAATCCGTCGTCGTAGCGGGATGCTCGAACGGTCACTCGGAAATTACCCTGATCCGGTAATTCACGCAGTGAAACTTTGAAATTCGCCATGGGGCCATAGGTATTGGATTCCCCAAAAATTTCCGGGCTGGGGATCGCTGGACGGAGCAGAAGCCCGCCGGAAACCGCCTGATACGATTCGCCCAGCGGGTATCCCTCGGTGCCTCGCATACATGCAAAGACCGCGTGATAAATACTATCGAACTTGCGCCATTCGCGGATCGTGTCGTTACCGACATAACCTTCGATGAAATCGAACTTTGTCTGCATGTGAAACGGAGTAAATTCGAACGGCTTTTTCGGAGCCAGCTCGGTAACCACGAAGTCGCGGTTATTGAGAAGAAGGTTATTGGCACCGAGAATCAGATTGTCTTTGCAGGGGTCGGGATTGATACCTTCACCAAGGTCCATCCGGAAGTTCTGGATCACGGGTCTGGAGTTCTCATCCACGACGCAAAGATCGAGCGACTTTTCGGCGATGTCGAAGTAGTACTCCATCTGTAGCGGCGACAGGCCGAGAACATATCCGTTGTTGGCAAAGCCTTCCTTTGAGACTCCATCCGGCGGAAGTATGTCGGACAGATTTTCTGCCAGCCCCAGCAGTTCACGCATCGTATTGCGGTACTGGGACACTGTGAGCCGCCGGACAGAGCCATTTTTCTGGGTGTCGCGAGATCGTGCTGTGTTCATCGCCTTCTCGATCCACGATGACAGGAGCCGACGTTCTGCATCGGAAGGCTGCGGCTGGTCTTCGGGTGGCATGACAGCGTCATCGACCTGCTTTCGAATGTCTCTCCACAGGAACAGATGGCGATCCGGCAGAGTGCCATCCAGCTGATCGACGCGAATACCTGATTTCATGACGTCGGCGTTATGGCACTGGATGCAGTACCTCTGCAGCAGCGGCTGAATCTGTGCGGCGAAGGATTCTTCGACGGTGCTGTCCTGACAGTATGCGTCTGACGAAGACACAAACAATGCAACAGCGAACAGGAGTCCTAAAGCGCAGGGACAAACATGTCTTGCGGATAATGTTATCACGGCTGGATCTCGTGCAGAGAAAATTGGCGGGCTCAGTAGGCTACCGGGATTCGTCTCACATCACAAGAGCCTGCCAAACCATCGCAAACACCACGGGGCCCGCCCCGATGTTCCAAAAAACACCTACACGCCACCGGGCCAGCCCCGGTGGTTCATCGGCCTTTGGACCAGTCTGTCTTCTTCTTGAATACACGGTGTTACCGCCGAGTGGTGCAGAAGCCTTTAGACCAACGGGGCAGGCCCGGTGGCGGGATGGATTGCGCCGAGGTAGTACTCTCCGAACGTCGCCATATAAAAACTCGGCATGAAGATTGCCTTCTAATGGTGGACCCAGGCCAGGTTGTTCATATAGGACAAGGCGACGTTGAGCGGTGATTCGGAGGGATGAATACCAATCGTAAAATGCAGATGGTCAGGCACAAAGCCCGCTCGCGACAACAGATGACCCTTGGACAGACTGGCGCGGCGCAGCATGTTTCGAATGCCAATCCATATTTCGGGATCTGTAACCGCTTGTCGCCAGTTGTGCACGAAAACCAGATGCAAGTTGATCCAGTAACGAGCATGGGCGGTAAATATAGATGGGCGATGGAGCCATCGTCTTGAGTCACCTCAAAGCGTTCGCAAAAAAAAACATCCGCCACCGGGCCTGCCCCGGTGGCGGTTCAGGCAAGGACATCCTTTACAACAACGCCTTCCACGTCAGTGAGTCGTCGTTCAAGGCCGTTGTAGTAGAACGTCAGTCGTTCATGATCGAGCCCCAGCAGGTGCAGAATTGTGGCGTGGAAGTCGTGGACGGTGCAGACATTTTCCACTGCTTTGTATCCGAATTCATCTGTCGCGCCGTAACTGAACGGGGCTTTGACGCCGGCGCCGGCCATCCAGCAGGTGAAGCCTTCCGGATTGTGGTCTCGCCCACTGGCCCCTTTCTGGAATGTCGGCATCCGGCCGAATTCGGTGCACCAGACGACCAGCGTGTCTTTCAGCAGGCCACGTTGTTTCAAGTCCGTGATCAGCGCGGCCGTTGGCTGATCCAAAACCGGACCATGGATGCTGTATTGATCTTTCAGTACCTTGTGGCCGTCCCAGTTGCTGAATCCTTCGCCACCTGTTTGGTACGCGCCGTTGAACAGCTGCACAAACCGAACGCCCTGCTCTAACACTCGGCCGCCGTGAAGTGTCTTCGGAAAGATCTCGACGTGTTGCTGACGTTCTATGATTTTCCGGCGGAGAACTGGTGTCATCTCCGAGCGATGAATCCGATCAAAGTCCCTTTGCCACACTCCTTACTGTGGGTGATCACTCGGAAACAACTCTTGCAAAGCGTCATAGTCCTTCCCCAGGATGTTTTTCCATTCCTGGTCGTAGAGGTTTGCATTTTGCCCGTTCATCGAAACTGATGGTAACCACAGATCAGGCTTGATCTGGAGCAATCGACGCAGGGCATTTACAAAGTCAGACGGCGTGAGGCTGGAAATTTCAGAGCGTGAAATCAGCTCTCCGATACGCTTGCGGTTTCCACCTGTTGGGATCGTGCTGGAAATCAGAATCGTCTTACCGGAAACCTGCAGGATATAAGCGCTCCATGTGGTATTCGACCTGACAAGCTCAACGGGAGTTACACCAGACCATTGAGACGTGTCCAGGTCTTTAGTCGAAAGCACGACTGTACCGGATGGGCAATGGCTTCGAATCAATTCCAGATCCGCTTCGGCTGCGTACACACTTGCTTGAGTTTCCTCGACCAGTTTCTTTAGCCCGGAGACTTCTCTTTCGCTGCAAGCGGTCAGCAGGACCGCGGTCGGTTTCGTTAGTGGCAGATTCAGGATTTTCTGTCGTTGCTCCAGGAATTCCAGGAGTCCGGTGCCACCGGGGGCATTAATGATCGCAAATGCTGATCCGGAATAGAGGCCGTAGACCGTTGTTCCGTGGAAATCGCCAAAGTAGCAGATACCTGGCACAAGTTGTTTGGGTTGGTCATCAAGGAAATCAGCTCCATCGACCTCGAATCGTGAGATGAGTTGTTCCATGTCCTGAATACCGTTGCTTAGCATCGTGTTCCATTCACGCGAAGTCAGTCGGGGCGATTGGGGAACTCGGCTGGAAGCAGGATGTCCCGGGAGTACAACGTCCGGAGCCGGCAGTTTCTTGAGCTTCTTCAGTGACTCGAGAAAATCCCGCACGTCGCCACGATAACGGGGCGCAAGGTAGGCGGAATAGGTTCCCAGGGGATCGCCACCAAGTCGGTAGATCACGTCTCCCGAAAACAGAATTCGGAGACCATTGTATTCCATAAGATAACACACACTGCCCGGAGTATGGCCGGGAGCATCAATTGTCTCGATGGTTACCTCTCCGATGGAAATCGATTCTCCTCCCTGAAGGGGCTCATCAACATGTGTTGCGTGCGGTGAGTGGTAGGGCATGGGAAATATGCTGAAGACTGCATCGCGCGACGAACCTGCCGCAATTGCAGAGGCATCGCGATGGCCAGCGTAAATCCTCGCCCCTGTTTCTACCCGCAGTCGTTCCGCCCCGCCACAATGGTCACCATGAACATGCGTCAGAAACACCGCACGCATGCGTTTCCAGTCCAGCCCGAGAGTTGTTAACTCGGCCTTGAGCGTTGCTGCATCTTCCTCGAGGCCGGAATCGATCAGCACGAGTCCTTCCTTTGTTTCTACTGCGTAGCAGGCAGCGGGCCCCAGACCACCAATCAGATGGATGCCGGATATGACAGTTGTTGTAGTTCCGTCAATCACGGGGATCTGCAGTTGTGGTTTCAGGAAGTACCTGCCGAAAACCACGAAGACCGCGACGAACAGAAAAACAGCCGCCGCGATCCAGACTTTGCGTTGATGCTGGTGAAACATATGGTCCATCACATGGAGACTGAGCTGGATTCGGTGACTGGAACTTTGAAAGTCTTTTGCGGCAGTGGGACGAACGAATCCATTTCTTCAGTAATCTCAATCGCCTGGTTACCAATGATGTCACGGAACACCTGTGTGGTCGCCGAAGTTGGCCAGATCACACGGAGCTCGGACACAATGTCAGCATCCTGTAGTCCGATAGATTCGATAAGAGGATTACCTCCGAAGCTGCTGTTGTTCCCGATCGTTCGATAAACTCTCCGCTCCGTACCATCCGCCGTCGAATAGGTTACCTCAAGCCTGGTACCAATTGCGGGACGATTTGTTTTTGTCCCTTTCAGCTTCACCTTCAGCCAGTTGTTTCCGTGGTCCGCATTCTGGAACAGGACATTGTATGATCTGTCGCCGGGAACAGCTCCCCCGGCAACGACAAACAGATCGAGGTTGCCGTCGCCGTTCCAGTCGGCGAATGAAACCCCGTGGCCTTTCTGCAGGTGTCCAGTCCCGGACGAAGCGGTAACATCTGAAAACTTCCTTCCCGCTTCGTTACGAAACAGCAGATTGGGAACCAGGACTTCGAGCGCCATTCGTCCCGTTCCCAGGTAAAAATCCAGGAATCCGTCATTGTCGATATCACCAAAATTACAACCCATGGGCATCAGGTTACGATTCAGGCCGACTTCTTCGGCCACGTCACGAAACCCCTCTTTTCCCATATTGCGATAGAGGCATGGTGGAGTAGGTTTTTCTGATATGTCGAGTGCCGCAGCGACGAAATCGGCGAGAGTACTCGTGTAATCATTGACGTAGATATCAAGTTGTCCATCGTTGTCGAAGTCCCAGAACCAGCAGGCGAAACCATGCGCCGGACCAGTGATTCCGAGTTCCGGTGCCACATCGCGAAAGGTTCCGTCCGCTTGCTGGTGATAGAGTCGGCAAACGGCATTCATATTTGAAACAAACAGATCGATTCGTCCATCCTGGTCATAGTCCCCCCAGGCCACGCCTTTAGTGCATTGCTCGTTCAGCACGCCAAGTTTGGCAGCGACATCGACAAATCGGTTGTTGCCTTCGTTGTGATAAAGGCGGCACCGATTTTGTGGTACTGGTTGCGGATTGGTCCCTGGAAACGGAGGGACATATTCACCTCCTACATACAGGTCCAGGAGGCCATCGTTATCGTAATCGGCCCAGGCGGCGGTTTCTGACGAAATCGGCTCATTCAGTCCGCAGGCAATCGTCACATCCTCAAAACGACCATTTCCAGTGTTCCTGAGTAATGACATTCTCATAGGAATCTCCCAACCGCCGCGGAGAAGCAGCACATCCAGATTCCCATCGTTATCGTAGTCCGTCTGAACTGCATTCAGCACATAAACCTGATCCGCCAGGCCAGCCTCATCTGATTTGTCGATGAAGTTTCCGTTGCCGTCATTGACAAAGAACGACGCCCCACGATCGATGTCCAGAGAAGTGGTAAACAGATCCGGGAGACCATCTCCCGTAAAGTCATCAAACACACTCCCACCTGCCTGATTCGGTCCCCGGTCAGTCAGCCCTACAAGAGTCGAAACATTCAGGAAGCGCCCAACATCAACGGACGAGGCAAATTTATCCAGCGGAATCCGGTATTGCAGTGGTACTTGTTCCGGATACTCTCCCACGGTCATTGAGGCGAGATTCAATAGCCATCGGACACGCACATCACCTGGCGCTATCTTCAGGTATTCCGTAAAGATCCTCACTGCTTCCTGGGACCCGGATTTGTCCTGATGAATTGCTGACTCAGCAATCGGGAGAATACAACTGGAAGGGCCTACACACCGAATGCAGTTCTCAAGTTCCCCTCGGCGAAACGCCAGAATCCCGAGAATCGCGCGGAGATTTGCGTGAACCTCAAACGGCATCTCATTTTTTTCGCCGATTGAGATCGATTTTTCTATGGCCTTGACCGCTTCTTCCAGCTTTCCTTCATAAGTCAGCAGCAGTCCAATCTGGAAGTACAGGCGAGAGGTTTCAAGATCCTCTGGTCGCCTGGATTGAATAAATCCCGCCAAAACATCCTGCATCTCAAGTAGGCCAGCTTTTCCACGCATCGCCAGGGCGCTTCGCAGGTCTGCCAGGGAGTCCGGATTCTGAATCAGTCCCGTGTCACCATTTGCCAGGGTAATTCCAGCATCGGCCAACTGAGATTTATCCAGGTAAATTTCACCGTTGTGCAACTGTCTGGCTGGAACAGGACCGGAATCCTCCTCGGGATCCCCGGCAAGCGGCGAAGCAGGCTTGTCAGCTTTGTCGCCGCTTGTTTGATTGATCATCCGCGCCATGATTATCGCCGTAGCGATTAAGCAGACCGCGCCCAGAATAAGTGGAAGTTGAGGTCGTTTCATGGTTCTATCTCGAATGGTAACGGGTCAGTCGTAAGCGACTCAAAAGACGCAAAGCTATTCGGAAGTCTTACTCAGTTGGACTCGCCGGCCAAGATCACGACAAACTTCCGCTTGCTGAATCTCGCCAATTCGCCCGTAAAGTTCTGCCAAATGGCTCCATGTCCTCGGATTGGAAGGGTCAAGATCAGCCGATTTTCGGGCCGCTTCGATGGCTTTGTGATTTTCGTTGAGCTGAGACAATACGCCGGAGTACCTTCCCCATGCTGCTGCATCATTGGCCTGAACATCAAGATAGGCTTGCAGCAATTCACGGCCTGCATGAATTTCCCCGCGATTCAGGTGGAGTGTTGCTGCGGTCAAGAGCGTCCGTTCGCGTTCGGGATCCATCGCCAGGACTCGGTTACAATACTTCAGGGACTCTGTTGTCTGCCCATTGATAGCAGTGCACGTTCCAAGTGCTTCCAGAACTTCGATGTCATCAGGACGCAGGGTGAGCACGGCTTTAAGGATTTGCAATGCCTGCGCTGCGAAGTTGCGATTCGTGAAACGCTCTGCTCGTTCGGCCAGCCACATTCCTCTGGCTTTGGCAACAACAACTTCAGGCAAACGCTTTTCAGCATCGTCGAATAGCTCGGGAGTATCAAACTGCTGGTTTTCCATTGAAGACTGTGCTTGCGGCAATCGCAGAATCCGATGGTCCGTCTGTGTCGTATGAGGAACATCTGACGCATCAAGCCTGGCCATGTGGCATGCAATGCACGAATCATCGCTCTGGCGTTTAAGGCGTTCTGCCTCCTCCAGCGAGCAATCACCGCTACCGTTACCGTGACAGGTCAGGCATCTTCCACGGTAAAAAGAGCTGCGATTCTCTTCTTCGATTTGCGAATGCGGATCATGGCAGCTTGTACAACCCATCTCACCTTTGCTGGCAAGGTAGCACCCGCTGGATCGCATTTGCTCCACCTGGCTGACCGCTCGAGTTCGGCCATCATCCGTAGTTCGTTTGCCGCCGACAAAAATAAGGTACGTATCCTCAATCCGGTTTCCAGGTACAAAGCCGCCGAAGTGACTTCCATCTCGTAGATAGCGACCTTCACCAGACAGATGACATTGCGTACAAACATCTTCCCGGCGGTCCAGATCAAGTCGCGCGGGGTTGATAATTGGATCCGAACCGACCAATTTCTTCTGCTCGTGAAACGCGATATGGTCCACCCCTGGACCGTGGCAGCGTTCACAGCCGATAGCAATTTCACGAAACGGAGGGTCATCAAAAACATCTGTGCGACTCGTCAGGTTCATTTGCCCTGCATGACACTCAACGCATGCAGACGGCACCCGACGACTAAATCGCCGATGGAATGGCAGTTTGAATCCCGGAGAGAGATCCCATCTTTTTCCATTCGCGTACCAGCCGATCGGGGACATGTACAACATCCCTTCGCGATTGAAAAGATATGAGCGTCCCTGAGTACCTGAGCCAACCACGAACTCGATCCTGACCGCCTGATCATAGATCGTCTCTCCATTGTTGTCTGCGAGACGTTCATGATGGAAGACGCCTTCTTCCGTCCGAACAATCGAATAGTGATGGCGACCATCTGGCGAGAAGGAGTTATGCTGATCGTAATCTTCAAGCGGCGTTTCACTTCCGATCCGCCACATCGACTGCCCCATACCGCTTGAGTGATAGGCCGCGGCGACTTCGGCATGACACTCTGTACATCGCTCGCTTCCTGCAAACTTTGTGGTCACGTCGTTCGCCGTCTCGCGACTCATGGAGCTGACGTCCTTGGAAAGATCGCTGACAGTCAATTGGGCTTCAGGACTTTTAAAAACACCCAAGACGGCGACTCCAGCCGCAACCAGGACCGTGGCCAAAATTGCAATTTGGATTCCTGTTAAACTGCGAAGGTCCATCATGATTTGTCATCCGCAGACCAAACTTATGAAATCGCCCATCGTTAACCAACGCTGTATCAGGGTCAATTTGCGTGATTTGTTAAAGGCAGAGCGTGCCGAATCTGCCGGACGAATGCATCTGGAGACACCCGCCCTGCCAACAAAGCCACGATGCTGGAAGTTGAATCTTGTCAGGCAGCACATTTTTGAGATGACTCAACTGTACCGGCATGCTTTGTAAAAGGTCGGACTGCCTTCATTCTTGGCAGAATAGCACAAATCCAGTTGACATTCGCACATCCTGCCGTATAGCGTAATGAAATTGGATAATTTAGCCGATCGAGTATGTGATCTTGTTCAGATACAGGTCGCAGTTTTTCGCAAAGGTCATGTGACCCTATTTCGGGTACTCACCGTTTTTCGTCCTTTTTAAATTTTTCGCGTTTTGCAAATCTCAGTCATTGGTCCTTTCCTCTATGCGAAACTTCATCGTTCTTGGTCTCTCGATTTTCGTTGCGATTTCTGGTTGCGGCCCGGTCGTTCAGGAAGCGAAGCTTTTTCCTGTCAAAGGCCGAGTGACCCTTAACGGATCGCCACTTGGCGGGTGTACGTTGGTCCTTGTGAGTATCACTGCTGACGCTGGTGCAGACGATGCGTACACCGGAAATCTGAACGATAAGGGCGAGTTTGAGCTAGCTTCTCTGAAGGGGAAAGCTGGCGCTGCTGCGGGGAAGTACAAAGTTACGTTTCAGATGCCCGCAGCTGAGGATGTAAATTCTGAGGCCTCTCGGCAGGCTGCGATGAAGGCAATGATGTCAGGGGCGGGTAAGCCACCTGAACCGAAGAAGGCTCCGTTTCCTGATGAGTACAAGTCTTTCGAAACTTCGCCGAAAGAAGTCGAAATCACTCGCGAAGCGAATGATCTGCTGATTTCGCTCTAAACCTGTGATCGTGTGACTTCAATTTTTAGTTGTTTTGTTGTTATTTATTAACCAAAGTGAGGTGTGTATGTACAAGACCCAGAATCGAAAGCTCTTTAGGTGGGTTCGAGGATTCACGCTTATTGAGCTCTTGGTTGTGATTGCAATCATTGCAATTCTGATAGCGTTGCTGCTGCCTGCCGTGCAGCAGGCCCGTGAAGCGGCGCGTCGAACACAGTGTAAAAATAACATGAAGCAATTAGGGCTTGCCCTCCACAACTATCATGACACATTTCAGCTTTTCCCTCTGAACTCGATGGGAAATCGCAACATTGGCACCAATTATATGACCCCTACATGGGGCCACGTTGGCTGGATGGCCCTGATGCTGCCCTATATCGAGCAGGCGAATCTCTATTCCTCAATCAACTGGAGTGCTGATGCGGGCCGGATTATGACCAACACAGCGCCAGCGTCCAACATCGCTGCTCGCCGCACGGTCATTCCTGGCTACATGTGTCCAAGCAATCCGCAACCGACTAAGCAGTTGAACGGGACTCCAGGCGGTGATGATTGGGGCTCAGGGTTGGACGGCGGACGGACAGACTATGTTGGAAACATGGGTTGGATGCATGCCGGACACCGTGACTGCCCGCAAGATCCATATGCAGGAAACTGGAATGGTGCTGCATGGGCTGATGCGTCTGATAACGGCCAAATGGCGGGTTGCAATGGTGTGATTGGCTGGCAAGGCTGCATTGGAATCAGCAACATCACCGACGGCACATCGAATACGTTGGCTGTCCTTGAAGATCACCATTGGGTGAACAAGAACAATCCCGCACAAATGCAGAACGACAACCTGTGGATGGGGTCTTATGCCATTCACAGCACAAAAATGCCTATTAACTGGAATCCGCAGGGAGATTTCCGTTGCGATCAGTGGAGCAGTATTCACACCGGGGGTGCTCATGGTCTGCTCAGCGACGGTTCCGTTCGATTTGTGAGTGAAAATGTCGCATGGCAGGTTCGTCAGGCTCTTGGAACTCGCGGTGCTGGTGAAGTTCTTGGTGAGTTCTGATATGAACTCGATGACTCGTTAAACTATGGACAATTGCGAAGTCCTTGGAATTTCCAAGGGCTTCGTTTTTTTGGTGGGCAGATTTCTTTACAGCAATTGCCCAGACTGATGTCATGGTTGATACCAAAAAATCCAGCTCTGAAAAAGCAGGGGTGGAGAATGCCATGATTGGATCGGCAGCGGTTATAGAACAGACGCAATCTGATCGTGCAAAACACACCGGGACGAAGTTCCAATGGCTTTGGGGCATGTTTCTGGCCGCCCTCCTGTCGGGCGGTGTTGTCTTTGGGAACCACCACTGGATGCGACACAAGAAGGACTCATATCTCAGTCGATGCAAGTCAGCGCAAAAAGAAGAACAGTGGCTTGATCTGCGGATAATCAGTGCACAATGGTCTGCCTGGGATTCCTCGTCAGTTGATGCGATTTTATATGCGGCCGATGCAGAAATGCACCTGGAGGACTTTGAGTCGGCAGTGAAATATCTCTGGGCGATTCCGGATTCTGACCCCAGAGCCCTGTCATCGCTTGTCGCTTTGTCCAAGATGCAGTTTGGCCTGATTAACCGACCACTCGATGGTGTTCGGACCTGTGAAAGGATTTTGCGCATCGACAATCGGGCTACAGCTGCTCATCATCAGTTGATAGAGTTTTACGCAGTGACCCTGCAAAAGCGAAAGCTGGAACAGCAGATCCGATTTGCCATTGACTGCCAGCGTGAACCGCCCAGAGCCTATGTCTATTTGTTTCTGATGGACACCATGCGTATTGCTGGTGCCAGTGAGTCAAACTCCCGATGGCTTGCAGAAGACCCAGAATCTGAGCTGTTCGACGTCGCACGTGTGCTTCATTTGCCAGAACCCGAAAGTGGTGTCAGAACGTCATCCGGCGATGACAAATACTCGCTCGCTGACGGGCTATTCAAGAAGTTTCCTGACAATCTGGAATTGCTGGCATACAAGGTGGATGTGAGCCTTCGCAGCGGAGACGTGCAGGCTGTATTTCAGCTTCTGTCAGCGTTGCCGATGGCGGCCGATGATGACAATCGATTCTGGCGAGCCAAGGGCTGGCTGCATTTGAATCGAAATGAATTGCACAAATCCAGTGAAGCACTCGACGAAGCGATCCGGCTTTTTCCAATGGATTGGTATGCCCGCAATTTGCTTGCCGATTTACTGCGAAAACAAGCCAGCCTGGCCGAGGCCCAACAGCTGCACGAACTTGTGCAGTCGGCAAGGCAATTGAGAATCCAGATCAACGCGATTGCGATTGACTCGGAAATACCCAATCCAATACTGACCGAACTTGCGAGGCTCGCTGAGCAGTGTGACGACTGGCAGGTGGCCAAAGCTTTGAACCAAAGGCTAAAGCTGCTAAACATGCCTGGTCCTTTCAGCAAACAGCAACGTTGAATAAATGAGCATCTCTCCGACAGCTGATCTAATATCCTGCTTCTGATTTTTGGCTGGCGTTTCTGTAGTTGATTGCATCAAGTCCTATGTCAACAGGTGCTTCCAGGTGACTCCAATGCCTCGCGTCTCCGGCCACGTTGCAATCGTGAAGAACTCTGCGATCCATGCCTGGAGTGAAATGTGCCGTCATGTCGGGCGACGGGCTGGTTTAACGACGTGGCTGATTCTATTGGCGGCTGCGGGATGCGACTCGTCGGCAACCAGGACAACGAAGGGTTCCCCACGGGCGAGTCGTCCGATCGTTGTTCGAAAACCTGTTGTGCTCAGTACGATTTTCGATCTGCGGCAGCCTTTGGAAATTGAGAACAAGCAGGTGTCGGTGGAATCTCCTGTTTTTGATGATGTTGCGCAATCTGCGGGCTTGCACCACACGTACGAGACAGGGGACAAAAAACTGCTGCTCATGGTTCAGCCCACCGGTGGTGGTTGTGGCTGGATTGACTTCGATCGGGACGGGAACTGGGATTTGTATTTGAACCAGGGGGGCGATCCATCTCTGCCTGCGTCTGCAATCCAACCCTCCGATCAGATTTTTCGAAACCTGAGTGATGGGCAATTTCAGTCAGTCACCGAACTGGCCCGTATAGACGCACGCGATTACAGCCAGGGAGTTGCTGTCGGCGACTTCGACAACGATGGGTTCAGCGACATTCTGGTCACTAACATCGGGCTCTGCACGCTTTATCAGAATCAGGGTGACGGTACGTTCCGTGACGTCTCCATGGTGCTGCAGCAGAGTCCCGGCTGGCACAGCAGTGCTGCGTGGGGCGATATTGATCGTGATGGTGACCTTGATTTGTACGTTTGTCGATATGTCGATTTTGATCGGTTTCATCCGCACCTGTGCCTGAGTGCAAGTGGTGAACGCAGGATCTGTCAACCGAATGAGATTGAACCCAGGGCGGATGAGCTGTATCTGAACGAAGGAGACGAAACATTCAAGGCCGTCGCACGAGAGCGGGGGGTGTTCGGTTCGTCCAACAAGGCACTTGGGGTGACGATCGCGGACTTCGACAATGATGAATGGCCCGACATCTATGTTGCCAATGATGCAACACCCAATTTCCTGTTCATTAACCAGAAAAACGGCCAATTCCTCGATAAGGCCAGTGAACTGGGTTGCGCAGTTGCTTCTGATGGTCGCGCGCAGGCCAGTATGGGAATCGCCGTGGGAGATTACGACCACAATGGCTTTCTGGACCTCTACCTGACACATTATGAAGGCGAATGGAACACCCTTTACAGAAATCTGGGTCCAGCCGGTTTCTCGGACATCACCGCCGCGGCAGGAGGCGTCTCAATGTCACTGCCTATGGTGGCGTTTGGCACCGTGATGGAAGATTTCAACTGCGACGGACATGAAGACCTCCTGATCGCCAACGGTCACCTTGATGATCCAGGACACCTTGGAACGCAGTTGGCAATGCTGCCACAATTATTCAGTATCAATGATTCACAAATCACAGACAATTCAGCTCGGGGCGGGCCCTACTTCAGTCAACCGTTTATTGGCCGGGGTATGGCTACCGCTGACTACGACGGCGATGGCGACCTGGATGTCGCGATCGTTCATCAGAACGCTCCCGTTTCACTGCTGAGAAATCAGTCGTCACGCGGACACTGGCTGCAGTTGCAATTTATCGGGCGCACAAGCAATCGGCAGGGAATTGGTGTCCGCGTCTCATTGCAGAGTGGCAGTGACAGGTTTATTCGTGAGCTCGCCGGCGGAACAAGTTATTGCTCATCGCATCAGCCCGTCCTCGTTTTTGGACTCGGAAACCGTACCCAACCCTGTGACCTTTCAATTGTATGGCCTAGCGGGAGGCGCCAATCGATCCGAGTTGCAGAGCTGGATCGGACCATTGTTCTTAGCGAGCCAGCTGACGATGATGTGAAATAGTTGTGTTCCGGCGAAGCAATCGTTTGCAGCCAATTTGATTTTTTCTCATTGTTTTTCAGCTGAATTAATGTCTCATGTCTGTATGGAACACAAAGAAAACATGGAGGATCCCGGGGTTGGTTTGCCTTTTGGTCGGAGCCCTGGGTGGATGGTGGGGATACGGGTTGTTTTTCCCGTCCGAAACCCACCTCCGGCAAAAATGTCTGAGAGCGGAGGAGGCGCATGAATGGAATGCCCTGAAACTCAATGCAAGACGCTGGACTCAGGTTGCCCCACGAAGCGGTGAAGCATGGATGCAGCTGGGGAAATCGCTCGCCCGGCAGCGAGATTTTAAGGCGGCTCAGGAGTGTTTCCGGAATGTTCCGGAAGCCTCACCCGAATTCGAAGAGGCAGCGATTGCTGAGATCGATTTGTTGTTTGGTCCACTGAATTCTCCCACCGAGGCGGCGATCGTCTGCGAGGAAGTTCTGGGGCAACATTCCCAATCCAGGATTGGCCGCCAGCGCCTGATCTTTTTTCTCGCCATGACACTGCAGCGTACGGAACTGATGCGTCAGATTCGGGCTGCGATTGCGCAGGATAGTGAACCGCTCGAAGCCTATGTCTATTTGTTTATGGTGGATTCGCTCGTGTTTTCAAATGGGATCGAAACGAATTCCCGCTGGCTTCGTGGCGAGCCTGAATCCGAAGTGTTTGAAGTGGCACAGGCGATTTTTGTTGCCGAGACACTCGATTTCAGCATTTCGCTGGATGACCTGGCTGCGGCGCAGGCTGCCAGACGCGACGCAGCCAGAAAGGATTCTGTTATGAAGAAACTGCTGACGAAATATCCGCAAAACGCAGAGTTGCTGGCCTATGCGATCCGGAAACGAATGGAAAGCGGAGATTTGCCCGAGGTCATTGAATTGCTTGCCCATTCCACAGTCGATTGCGAAGCCGATCCGCGATTCTGGCGATTCAAGGGCTGGGTCCACAAGCAACGGCAGGAACTTGCAGAATGCCAGGCCTCATGTCGCCGTGCGATCGAATTAAATCCTCTCGACTGGGTCACGCGATACATGTTGTCCGATGTACTTCAACAGGACGAAAGATTTGACGAGGTTAAGGTCCTTCGTGAAATCTCCGTTCAAGGTCGTAATCTGCAAAACTCACTGCGGAACGCCCCAAGTGCTCGCGAAGTTCCCCCAAAGCTATTGCTGGAACTCGCCGACTACGCGGAGAGCTGTGGCGATGAACAAGTATCCGAGGCTCTGCGAAAACGCATCCCAAACGACCGAGGCAGGTAGCCCTGATGCACAAATCTTTGATTGATGTTTTCGGCGGTCATTTCTTCTGGCTGGCAGTGGCACTGTCGCTCTGCTGCGGCTGCAACTCTTCATCAAACTCGGCTCCTCCCGCTCCCGAGACTCCACGCGCTCCCGAAGCTGCGGAGTTAACGTCCGTGAGGAAACAAGGTCTCTCGCGGATTTCCCAGGACATTCTCACCATGAGAAGTGAATCCACGTCCGCCAGCAACAGCACGTTCTTCACGGAGGCTGAGTCTTGCGGAATTAATTTCTCGTACCTGAATGGAACGACTGGCAGGGCGTTGATGGTGGAATCAACCGGTGGAGGCTGTGCCTGGCTGGATTATGACAGAGACGGATGGCCGGATTTATATCTGGTTCAGGGAGGCGACCCGGTGGCTCCATCCGAAGAGACTCGTCCAATGGATATTCTTTATCGAAATATGGGCACCGGATCTTTCACTGACGTGACAGGCAGGATTTCACTCGAGGAACACGGGTACGGTCAGGGTGCCGCGGCGGGAGACTATGACAACGATGGTTTCGAAGATCTCTTCATTACAAATGTTGGATTCAACGTCCTGTTGCACAACCAGGGAGACGGAACTTTTGAGCGTGTTGTTCTTGACGCTTCCGCGGGTCGCCTCTGGAGTACGAGTGCGGCCTGGGGCGATATCGATCGGGATGGCGATCTGGACCTTTACGTTGCAAGGTATTGCGACTATGACCCGTATAACCCCCGTCCTTGTTTTCGCAAGAACGGAGTTCCGGGGGTCTGCCATCCGAAGGATGTCGAACCTTACCCGGACGAACTTTACTTGAATCAGGGCGATGGCACTTTTCTTCCGGTCGCACAGGAACGAGGACTCTACGGCCCTGGCAATCGCGCGCTTGGGGTGGCGATTGCTGATTTTAATAATGATGACTGGCCGGACATCTTCGTCGCGAATGATACGACAATGAATTTCCTGTTCATTAATCGCATGGATGGCCACTTTGAAGAGCAGGCTCAGTTCCTTGGATGCGCCTTGAACGTCAACGGCAGTCCACAGGCCAACATGGGAGTCGCTGTCGGAGACTATGACGGCAATGAGTACCTCGACTTATATGTGACCCACTTCCATGCTGAATGGAATACTCTCTATCAGAACCTGGGTCCTGCCGGCTTTCATGACGTAACAGCACAAGTGAATCTTGCCTCCCCGACGATGGAGAAACTGGGTTTCGGATGTGTGATGGCTGACTTTGACCAGAACGGACTCCAGGAATTGATCGTTGCAAACGGTCACATCGACGATGTTACGGATAAAGGAATTGAGTACGAAATGCATCCTCAGCTGTTCGCCTGCAATGGCAGCAGTTGGGATGATGTCGGCGGTGAAGCAGGCAGTTTTTTCCAGAAGAAGTCGCTGGGTCGCGCGTTGGCAACTGCCGATTACGACCAGGACGGGGACTTGGATGTCGCTTACATCACCCAGAACTCAAACAGCTTGCTGTTGCGAAATGACTCCAGGCGAGGCCACTGGCTGAAGCTGAACTTCTCCTGCAAAACATCTAACCGGTTCGGAATAGGAAGTCGCGTAACCTTGCATTGTGGTACCTCAACGTGGACGCAGGAGCTGGCAGGCGGAACCAGCTATTGCTGTTCTCACGAACCAGTTCTAGTGTTCGGCCTTGGGGATTTGACAGGCCCATGTCAACTTGAGATCCGCTGGCCCGACGGGCAAACCAGTTCCATGGCGGATGTTGCTGCTGACCAGTCTATGACGATCCGTGAACCCTGAATTTGAAAGCCAGAGTCGTCCGGACGTCTGCCATGGGCTTTTTAAAATCCTGTCCGCTGCCTAATCAGATCCATTATTACTTTTTAGTGCCTTATCGCTGATTGCCTGCCGGATTCACAGGAGATGCAGCACGCATACGGCTTAAGAGGTTTTTGTGCCGTTTTGCAGACTCGTAATCCCCATTCCCGGCGTACACCTCCGCCAGGAATTCGTGCAGCTTCCAAAGGTGTGGATTCAGCTCAAGCCCGCGCTCCGCAGCCGCAATTGCATCGGCGGTGTTTCCTCGATGTAGTAACACACCTGCCAGTCGGCCGTAATACGAACCATGTTGGGGATTCAAAGCAACAAACTGCTTCAGAGCTTTTTCCGCAGGAATCAGTTGCCTGTTGTCGTGATACAAAACTGCAAGCGCCTCAATGGTTGGTTCATGTAGCGGGTTAATCTTCAGCAAGGCCAGCGCACACTTAAGTACCTTTGATACCAAGGACTTCCATCAGGAAGTCATCATTCCAACCACAGATTCTGCGTTTCATGGCGAGGCTGTCTTTGCCTGGATGTTGCTTCAGCAG
>Ga0209491_10005147_pt1 | contig 19436 bp, 13 predicted proteins | sample BON02_FD_187213 | JGI IMG/M metagenome (GOLD analysis project Ga0209491, IMG submission 187213) | Freshwater microbial communities from Lake Bonney liftoff mats and glacier meltwater in Antarctica - BON-02 (SPAdes) (version 2) | ecosystem: Environmental > Aquatic > Freshwater > Ice > Glacier... | reverse complement strand
CCTGTGCTCGTGGCGCACATGTTCGTCTTTTATTTCGCGGTGGTTTCCGCGATCACGCCGCCGGTCGCGCTCGCCTCCTTTGCCGCCGCAGGCATGGCGCAGGCCGATCCCTGGAAGACCTCGTGGACCGCGCTCAAAATGGGGCTGGCGACCTTCATCGTGCCATTCATGTTCTTTTTCTCGCCCGCGCTGCTGATGCAGGGGCCGTGGCTGGGTATCGTTCAGGCCACGATTTCCGGCGCGATTGGTGTCTGGTTCCTTGCCGGCTCCACTGAAGGTTGGTTCGGGGGACGGCTGGCGATGTCATTGCGGGTGATACTCTTCATCGGCGCACTGAACCTGCTGCATCCTGGCGGCTTAAGTGATCTCATCGGCCTAGGGATAGGGTTGCCGATTTACCTTTGGCAGCGTATGCGCTTTCGCAACGCGAGTCGGACATGACAATGAACTTTCAGCTCAGTGAAGAGCAAAAGATGCTGGTCGACTTGGCTAACCGCCTTGGACGCGATGAGTTCGCTCCAAAGGCCGCGCGATGGGATCGCGAACATGAATATCCGCATGAGAACGTCGAAGTCATGCGCCGCGCTGGCCTGCTCGGAATGACCATTCCGAAGAGGTTTGGCGGCCCCGAGCGGCCATTGATCGATGTGGTGCTGGCGATCGAGCAAATCGCTAAGTACTGCGGGGTCACCGCACGCATCGTCGTGGAGACTAATATGGGGGCGCTCGGATCAATCATGGCCTATGGCACCGAGGCGCAGCAGCGCGAGATCGCTCGCCGTGTTCTGGAGGATGGCGATAAGCCAGCCATAGGCATGACTGAGCCTGACGCCGGTACCGATCTGACGGCACTCAAAACCACTGCTGTGGAGCATGACGGCTGCTACGTCGTGAACGGTACCAAGCACTGGATCACTGGCGGCGGCATCTCGAGGACCAATTTGATTTTCGCGCGCATCGTCGATCGCCAGGGGAAGGACCAAGGGATCGGAGGCATCTTGGTGGACAAGGGGACGCCAGGATTTTCAGTGGGGCGGGTAGAGGACGCGATGGGCCTGCGAGGAATTCCGGAGGCCGAACTCATCTTCGATAGCTGCGAGGTTCCAGTAGCCAACCTTGTGGTGCGCGATCCAAAGGATGGTTTCAAGAAGCTCATGAACGGCTACAACGCCCAACGCATCGGCGCCTCCGCGGTGGCGCTGGGGATTGCCCAAGGGGCGCATGACTTAGCGGTCGATTACATGTGTCAGCGCGAAACATTCGGAAAAAAACTTAAGGATTTCCAGGGACTACAGTGGATGATGGCGGAGAGCGAAATGAAGCTCGAAGCGGCCCGGCTGCTTATCTACCGGGCGGCGTGCAACGCGCGTAAGTTAGAGAATAACGTGATGCTTCCAGAGATGAGAGAAGCGTCGATTGCCAAGGCATTCACAGCGCACGAGGCCTTTTATGTGGTGAGTGAGGCACTGCAGATGTTCGGTGCCTCCGGCTATTCGCGAGACCTACCGCTGGAGCGCATGCTGAGGGATGTGCGCATGTTCCAGATCGGCGGCGGCACCTCCCAGGCCCAAATGAATATGATTGCCCGAAGTATTTTTGCTGGGCGCTAACGCGGCATCACAGGCTCACTGAAAAAAGAGATTACCGATGGGTAAAACCCATTCTGCGCCTGGTCGTTCTGGCGTTGCTGGCGAACCCACTGAAGATGTCTGAAACGCCTGTCACATATCGCCACGCACCACCGAAGCTGGACGAGCATCGCGCGGATGTGCTCGCCGACTGGTTGGGTCGCACGAGCCCATCCAATAGCGAATGAAATAGGGCGTGGTTCAGTAAAAAGACTTTTCATCAAGCGAGAGCAGCGGGAAGGCACCCAGTGTCGGACCCGGATCACTGACCGGTGGTGCCGCATGCAGATAAGAGCTATCCAGTTCGGTCCAGGTATTGACACCCAGCAGGCCGAGGCAAGTGCGAACTTCTTGTTCAAGAATCTCGAGCACGCGTACCAATCCGGGCTGCCCATCTGCGCCCAGACCCACGCACTGCATGCGGCCGATTCCTACGAGGTCGGCGCCAGCGGCAAGCGCCTTGACGATGTCTGAGCCGCGGTTGAATCCGCCATCGACGATGACTGGCGCACGCCCGGCGACGACGGCGACGATCTCCGGCAACATGTCCATGGCTCCACGGCCGTGGTCAAGCTGGCGCCCACCGTGGTTAGAGACATAGATCATGTCTACGCCGTGCGACAGCGCGATTTCAGCGTCTTCTGCAGTAGCAATACCTTTTAATATCAGCGGGATTGCAAACTTGGCTTTGAGCCGAGCCACATCGCTCCAGTTGAGTTGAGCCTGATACTCGCGTCCCGGTACGTTGTGACGGCGAATGTTGCGTTTCGCGAGGTCACGTTCGCGTCGACTATAAAGAGCGGTATCAACGGTAAGACAAAACGCTTTGTAGCCCGCTGCTATGGCGCGTTCTACCATGCTGTCTACCCAGTCGGCGTCGCCATGAACGTAAAGCTGAAAAATTAGCAGAGCCTCGGATGCTTCCTGTGCAACTGCTTCAAGTCCCGGTTCGCAAACCGAACTCAGCATGTGCGCGACGCCGAACTCCTGCGCCGCCTTGGCGGCAGTAGCGCCAGCGCCGGCCGTAAAATTTTCCAGGCCTCCTACCGGGGCAAGGATGATCGGCAGACGCAGCGAATGGCCCAAAAATTGGCTTGAGGCATCAATACGGCTCACGTCGCGCAACACCCTGGGTCTAAAAGCGATTGAATCTAGGGCGAGACGGTTGCGCCTTACTGTGGTCTCGGTTTCAGTGCCCCCAATAATATAGTCCCAGTTGTCGTGATTGAGTTTTTGTCGTGCCTTTTTGACCAGTTCGTGCAATGTCAAAAATGAGGGTTCAGCCACTGGCAGTTTCTTGGGCTCGGCGTGAAGAGTCATGATCAAGCCGCCTGGCACGGGGGCGCGACCGACAGCCCCCGCACTTGATGGTGCGCGATGAGGTTGGCGACGAACCTGGACGTCTTCGACTCCTCCACAAAGCACCTCAAGAATGCTGCGCCCGCCGCGTTCGCGTTGGACGTGCCCACTGCCTGCTGCACGGCGGTGAATTGACCCTCTAAAATGCGTGCGCCTGGCAATTTATTTACATCGATCAATAGCCCCGGTCTGAGGCTGGCCAGAGCCTCCAGCTTTTCGTTGACGAATAGATCGAACGCCGCATCGCCGCTGTCCGCATACACAAGTTGTGCATGTTTGATATGGCGCACCAGCCATAAGTCATAGGCGCTGCGTGCCATCAGCGCGATCCGCACCCCGGGACGATCCACTTCCTCAATCGTCTGCAGTGGCGAGCCGGCTGGCACAAGATAAGTGGCCTCAATCTCAACATAAGCGGGGCTAAACGTGATCTTTTTAGCCCGTGCCGGTTCTGCGCCTATTAGCCCGATATCCCAGACATTGTTCCCCGCTGCATCTGCTAACTCTCCTGGTGTCTCGAACGGCACCAGTTTGAGCGGCACACCCAGCCGCTCGGCGATCGCCCGCGCCATGTCCGGCGCGACCCCAACGGGCTCACCTGATGGACTTTTTCCGGTTACCAGCAGGTAATTGCTGAGATTGATTCCTGCGCGCAGGACGCCAGTGGGAGCAAGTTCTTTCAAGAGTACTTTTAGGAGTTGTTCGGGCATCAAATCAGCATATCAAAGTTCTGCAAATGAGGGCATCCGGACTTACCCCAAGCGAAGTCCCGCGCTCACCACATCCCATCCCGAACGGCCTCAGCCCGGCGTTGGCGTTTTCGGTGTGTAGTCGCACCACTGCGCCAGCGAGCATTCCCAGCACCTCGGTGTGCGGGCTACGCAGACATAGCGTCCATGCAATATCAGCCAGTGGTGTGCATCGACCAGGTACTCGGCGGGAATGCGTTTGAGCAGTTTCAGTTCAACCTCCAGCGGCGTTTTGCCCGTTGCCAGTCCCGTACGGTTGCCGATGCGAAAGATGTGCGTGTCGACCGCCATCGTGGCCTCGCCAAAAGCTGAATTCAAAACCACATTCGCCGTTTTGCGGCCCACACCGGGCAGCGCTTCAAGTGCCTCACGCGTGCGCGGCACCTGGCCGCCATGCAGGTCAACCAGCATCTCGCAGGTCTTCAGCAGGTGCTTGGCCTTGCTGTGAAAAAGCCCAATTGTTTTGATGTAACTCTCAACCCCATCCAGCCCCAGGTCAAGCATCGCCTGCGGTGAATTCGCCACGGGAAACAGCTTGCGCGTAGCCTTGTTCACGCTCACGTCTGTCGCCTGTGCCGACAACAACACGGCGCTCAGCAACTCGAACACGCTGGTGTATTCAAGCTCGGTCACCGGCATCGGGTTGGCGGCTTTCAGTGTGGCAAAAAACGGGGCAATGTGGGCAGTTTTCATGGCTTGAGAGTGTAGGCGACCGTCACTGCAAGGATTCAGTCCAAGTATTCGGAAGGCGGGCACAGCAACTTTTAGTTTTGGCGACAATAGTACATAGCTTGAAAGATTTTCTATGCCCCTGAAATTTGCCGACCGCCTTAAAAACTGCGAAACCTCCGCCATTCGCGAGCTCTTTAAACTGCTGGGCAGGCCCGGCATCGTCAGCTTTGCGGGTGGCTTTCCCGACCCTGCCATGTTTGATGTCGAAGGTATCCGTGAGGCCTCTGCCAAAGCGCTGGCAAACGAGGCCGGCGCTGCGCTGCAATATGGCGCAACGGAAGGCTACGGCCCGCTGCGCGAAGAGCTGGCAAAGTTCATGGCCAGCAAGGGCGTAGCGGTTGCACCTGAAGGCCTGATCGTCACCACCGGTAGCCAGCAGGCGCTTGATCTGCTTGGCAAAACCATGATTTCGCCGGGTGACAAAGTGATTGTTGAAGGGCCCACCTTTCTGGCCACCATACAGTGCTTTCGGTTGTATGGCGCAGAGCTCATCAGCGCACCGATTGATGCCAATGGTGTTGACACCGACGAGCTTGAAAAGCTCATCGCCCAGCACAAACCGAAGTTTGTTTATCTCATCCCCACCTTCGGTAACCCCAGCGGCGCGCTGCTCAGTCTGGAGCGCCGCAAAAAGGTGCTGGCGATGGCCGTCAAATACCAGACACTGATTGTTGAGGACGATCCCTATGGTGACCTGTACTTCAACGCGGTGCCACCACCATCGCTGCTGGCTTTGAGCGCCAGCGTGCCCGGAGCCAAGGAGTTGATTGCTTATTGCGGCTCGTTAAGCAAGGTGCTGTCGCCTGGCCTGCGTGTCGGCTGGATGATCGCGCCCACCGAGCTGCTGATCAACGCCGTGATGTGCAAGCAGTTCAGCGACGCACACACCAGCACCTTTGCGCAAGCCACCGCGTCCCAATATTTAAAAGCCGGTCGTATGCCCGCCACACTCGCCAATGTGCGCAAGGTTTACGCTGAACGCGCAGCAGCCATGGGCCAAGCGCTCAAGCGAGAGCTGGGCGACGCGATTGAATTTACCCAGCCGCAGGGAGGCCTGTTCTTTTGGGCACGCCTGACAGGTGCCAACGGCAAAATCAGCGATGCCAATGCGTTCGCCAAAAAAGCCATCGAGCAACTCGTCGCCTTTGTGCCCGGCGCGCCGTTTTACGCCAGCAACCCAGATGCATCAACCCTGCGCCTGAGCTTTGCCACGGCGGATGTGGCAAAGATAGAAGAGGGCGTTGCTAGGCTGGGCAAGGCGCTTTGACAGCGTTCGAAGGCGACGTAGGTTCACAGAACCGTATCGGTGCGGATTTTCACGGCATAATTTGGCTTGATTCCGCCGAGTGGCAACACCCGGCGGTTTGCTTTTGGGTTATTGGGGTCAGACACCAATTTCGCTGCGGTGCATCGCACCGCGCCCTCCGGGCGAGCCGTAGGCTCGGCGAATTTGGGCTCTGACCCCAAAAACCCTCTGACAAAACCCCCTTCCAGAGATAAGCATGGCAACCATTCCCATCACCAAAGTCGGCGCAGAAAAACTCAAGGCCGAGTTGCACCGGCTTAAAACTGTTGACCGTCCCTGGGTCATCAACGCCATTTCCGAAGCACGGGCTCAGGGCGATCTGAGTGAAAACGCCGAGTACGAAGTGGCCAAAGACCGCCAGGGTTTTATCGAAGGTCGCATCCAGGAGGTAGAAGGCAAGCTCTCGGCTTCCCAGGTCATAGACCCTTCAGAGCTTGATGCTGGCGGTAAAGTGGTTTTTGGCTCGACCATCGAGTTGGAGGACGAAGACACGGGTGACAAGGTCAGGTATCAGATCGTTGGCGAAGACGAGGCCGATATCAAGTTCGGTCGGGTCAACATCAGCTCGCCGATTGCCCGTGCGCTGATTGGTAAGGATGAAGGCGACACGGCAGAAGTGCAGGCGCCTGGTGGCATCAAACGCTACGAGATCATTGCGGTGATGTATATTTAAAGTCGCTCCGCAGCCTCAAGCGTATTAACCAGCAGCATGGTGATGGTCATGGGGCCAACACCGCCTGGCACCGGGGTGATGTAGCTTGCTACTGCCTTCACACCCTCAAAATCCACATCGCCGCACAGCTTGCCTTCTTCATTGCGGTTCATGCCCACGTCGATCACTACTGCGCCAGGCTTGACCATATCTGCTGTGAGTACATTGCGTTTACCAACCGCCGCCACAATCACGTCGGCCTGTAGCGTCATGGCCTTGAGGTCTTTGGTGGCGCTGTGGCAGATGGTGACGGTGGCATTTTTTTGCAGCAGCATCAGCGCCATGGGTTTGCCGACGATGTTGCTGCGGCCAATGACAACGGCATGTTTGCCCTTCAGGTCATAGCCTATGCTTTCCAGCATCTTCATGCAGCCGTAAGGCGTGCAGGGCCAGAAGCCCGGCTGGCCGACCATCAGCGCACCGGCACTGGCGATGTGAAAACCGTCAACGTCTTTTGCGGGCGAGATGGCTTCAATGACTTTTTGCGCATCTATATGGGCGGGCAGGGGAAGCTGCACCAGAATGCCGTGAATGGCGGGGTTGTTGTTCAGTGCGTCAACGCGCCCCAATAGATCAACTTCGCTGAGCGTTGCCGGGTATTGTTCCAGCACTGAATACAGGCCGTTGTCGGTACAGGCCTTGACCTTGTTGCGCACATAGACCTGGCTCGCCGGGTTCTCGCCGACCAGCACCACGGCCAGCCCCGGCGTGATACCGCGCGCTTTCAAGACAGCAGTGCGCTTGGCAACGTCAAGATGCAGTTTTTTTGAAAGGGCATTGCCGTCTATCAGTTGTGCAGTCATTGAATCTCAAATCTACAAGTAAAAACGCCCGTTAAGTCAATGAAAACGGGCGTTAACAGCTATAAAAAATATAGCAAATTTTTAAATCAAGCTTTCGATGCGGTCAATCCGAGGGCTACTTTCAGTAAGTCGGACACGGTCTTGGCACCGAGCTTTTCCATGATGTTGGCGCGGTGTGCCTCCACCGTCTTGATGCTGATGAGCAGGTCGTCGGCAATCTGCTTGTTCAGCCGGCCTGCCACGATGCGTTCGAGTACCTGCGCTTCACGCGAGGTCAGCTTGGCGAGCAGGGCAGCGCGGCTGGCAGATTGCTGCTGGCCTGCAAAGGCTTCCTTGGCCTGCTCCAGCATACGTTCGACCAGGTTGACGAGAGCTTCTTCCTGAAAGGGCTTCTGGATGAAGTCCATGGCACCTTTTTTCATGGTGTTCACCGCCATCGGAACGTCGCCGTGCCCGGTGATGAAAACAATCGGCAGTGGCGACTTGCGCTCGATCAGCCGGTCCTGTAGTTCCAGCCCGGTCATGCCGCCCATGCGAATATCCACAATCAGGCAGGCCACTTCGCATGCGTCGTAGCGGATCAAAAATTTTTCTGCCGAGTCATAGCAGCGTACCCGGTAGTCTTTGCCTTCAAGCAGCCATTGCAACGAGTCGCGCACGCCCTCGTCATCATCAACAACGTAGACAGTGCCTTTTTTTGGTACCAAGCTCATGCCAGACTTTCAGTGTGAAGTGTTACTGGGCTTTGACCCGAAAACACATTTTTTCTATGCTTAGGTGAGCGCTACGTTGTCTGTAGCAGGAGGTAGCGGTGAAAGCAGGGGCGTTACAGGAATCCAGAAGCTGAACCGGCACCCAACCACCTCGTCGCCATTGTAGAGGTTCTCGGTAATCATCCGCCCCTGGTGCGACTCGACAATGCTGCGGCACAGTTTGAGGCCTATGCCCATGCCTTCGGCCTTGGTGGAGTAAAACGCTTCAAATAGTCGGGCCATGACTTCGGGTGACAGACCGCGCCCTGAATCAATCACTGAAAACTCCACCACGCTCTGGTCTTCAATGTGTTTGGGCACCACCCGCAGTTCAACGCTGCGCCTGGCTGTGGGCAGCATCGCTTGCGTAATCGACTCGGCAGCGTTCTTCATCAGGTTAATCAGCACCTGCTCGATCAGGATGGGATCCACCCGGATGGCAGGCAGCCGCGCGGCAATGTAGTGGGAAAGGCGGACATGGTGGCGGCGCAGTTCGATGTCGGCCAGCTCCATGGCGTTGCTGACAATCGTGGCCACATCGCTTAATGTGCGGTTCGGCTCGCTGCGTTTTACAAAGGAGCGTATGCGCTGGATGATTTGCCCGGCACGGTGTGCCTGCCGGGCTGTTTTTTCCAGTGCAACCAGCAGGGCTTCGTTGCTGAGCTGTTTGCTTTTGATGCGCGAGACCATGCCGTTGCAGTAGTTGTTGATGGCGGTGAGCGGCTGGTTCAGCTCATGCGCCACGCTGGAGGCCATCTCGCCCATCGTGATAAGGTGGCTGGCGGTTTGCGCACGTTCGTTTTGCTGTGCGGCCTGCTCTTCGGCATGACGCCGCGGCGTGATGTCGCTGGCAATCACCATTTGCGCTAGGCGGCCGTCCACCCAGGTCAGGTAGCGCGAGCGCACCTCCAACCACTTGCCGAGCTCAGGCACAAAAATTTCGGCATTTTCGGTCTGAGCCGCAGTCAGGGTGTCGGTCGGGAAACCGGCCATGCCATCGACCGCATCGAGGGTATCGTCGGTCGGCGCGACCGACGGCACGCCGGCCTGGGCAATCAGGTTCATGTGGCCGACGACTTCGCCGCCGAACCAGGCACGGTACAGCTTGTTGGCAAACAAGAGTTCTTCGCTGCCCAGCGGCGCGACCGACACCGCTGCGTCCAGGCTTTCGAGTACCGTGGTGAAGCGCTCATAGGACGCCGACAGCTCTTCGCGGATACGTTTCGGCTCGGTGATGTCGGTCATCGATGTCATCCAGCCAGTCTGCTGGCCGAGCGCATCGATCAGCGGCGAGACATACATGCGGCCGTCGAATAGGATGCCACTTTTGTGCTTGACCCGAACTTCGAATCCGCCCGGTGTAGAGCGGCCGTGCAACTCGTCATCCAGACGCGCCGCCAGAATTTCACGGTCCTGATCGGGCCAGTAGGGAAAGGGCGCGGTGCGGCCGACCAGCTCGCGCTCGCTCCAGCCCGTCATCTGGCAAAAGGCCGGGTTGACATAGGTGATGCGGCCCTGTAAATCGAGTGCGCGCATACCGGTGAGCATGGAGTTTTCCATAGCCCGACGAAAGTTGGTTTCTTTAATCAGCGCCTGCTGGGCCTGTACCCGTCGGTGCGTGTGGCGCCAGGTGCCAAGCAGCATCCATACCGTCAGCGCGCTCAAGGCACTGATCAGCCAGAAAAAACCGCTGCCAACTACGCCTAGCGACGTACGGTAACCCTGTGCGCGTATCAGCAGGCTATTGCCGACGGGCGATACCGGAATTTCATATTCAGCGGCGTTTTCAGGCCAGGGCAGCAGTCGGGCTGCGGGGTTGCGCGGCGGCGGCAGGTTGCCAGCCAGCACACGATTTTTATCGTCCACCAGCGTCACCGCGTACTTGGCCGTCACCTCGGTGGGCACGCCAAAGCGCAGCAACCCGTCAATTGCGTATTCGCCCATGATGACACCAGAAAACTTGCCATGGTCATCGAGCGGCACCATGATTTGCAGCGTCGGAGCGTTGTAGTTGCTGCTCTCTGTCGGGTTGAGCGGGCGTGAATAAACTGGCTGCCGCAGGTCACGCGCCAGATCGTAAGTACCATCGGTCTCACCAGCTTTGAGCACCTTACCAACACCACGCAGTTGCGCGGCGTTGGCGCTGGCCGACGCATAGGCCGCCTTGACGCGGCGTTTTGCATCCACCCAAGTCACGGCCAACAGCTCGGGATACTGGTTGACCAGAGATGTAGCCTGCGAGATGAACTTTTCCGCGTTCATGTCCTTGTTGGAAATATCGCGGCCAATGCGCATCAACTGCTCCTGCCGCTCCAGCAGGCGCAGGCGCAGGCGTTGCTGGGCGTATTCAACATCGCGCTTGACGGCCTGCTGCTCGCGGTCGATTTCCTCAATGCGCAGATAGCCGAAGGCGGCAATCACCGCCGCCAAAAACAATATCACCGTCAGCAGCGGCCCCAAAGTAATGAAACGGTCCTGCCGCGACGGGGACTGTTTGCGCCACCAGAGGCGCCACAACGCCAGTGACGCAAGCCTGGCAGAAACAACGGTGGAGGGCAGTAGTGGGGCGGACATAGGCAGATGCGTGCAGTTTAAGTGAGATGCCCCAGCCTGGTATTAAAAACAAAAACTTTAATATTTCTTAATATGAAATAAATAAGCATAATTTGAAATTTAATAATTTTTATGAGAAACTAGAAACTTGAATCTAAATTGCGTTACAACTCATTCATCAATAAGCAGGAGACAAAACATGGCCGCAAACCCCAGCAGCGTCGGCACCGACAAGCTCAGTGCTGCCGCCAACGATTCCCCGGGCGGCAATAATCTAGACAAAGACACTCAGGAAACCCGCGAGTGGATGGATGCACTTTCGGCAGTTATTGAAAGTGAAGGGCCGGAACGCGCGCACTTCCTGCTTGAACAGCTTCTTGAACATGCCCGCCAGAAGAGCATCGACATGCCTTTCTCGGCCAACACGGGTTATGTCAACACCATTGAGCCCGACCAGGAAGTACGCTCACCCGGCAACCTCGTCATTGAGCAGCGGCTGCGTGCCTACATGCGCTGGAACGCGATGGCCATGGTGGTCAAGGCTAACCGGCTGCACCCGGCCGATGGCGGTGATCTGGGCGGTCACATTGGCTCCTTTGCCTCGCTGGCCAGCCTGTTTGGCGCCGGCTTCAACCATTTCTGGCACGCTGAAAGTGAAAACCACGGCGGTGACTGCCTCTACATTCAGGGCCATGTGTCACCCGGCGTTTATGCGCGTGCCTACCTTGAAGGGCGTTTGACCGAAGAGCAACTGCTTAACTTCCGCCAAGAGGTCGATGGCAAGGGCCTGTCGAGCTACCCGCACCCCAAGCTCATGCCTTCGTTTTGGCAGTTCCCCACGGTGTCCATGGGACTTGGCCCATTGATGGCGATTTACCAAGCGCGTTTTCTCAAGTACCTGCACGCACGCGGCATCGCCAACACCGAAAACCGCAAGGTCTGGGTGTTCTGCGGCGACGGCGAAATGGACGAAATCGAATCGATGGGCGCCATCGGTCTGGCCGCACGCGAAAAGCTCGACAACCTGGTGTTCGTCATCAATTGCAACCTGCAGCGGCTAGACGGCCCGGTGCGCGGCAACGGCAAGATCATCCAGGAACTGGAGGGCGAGTTCCGTGGTGCTGGCTGGAACGTCATCAAGCTAATCTGGGGCAGCAACTGGGATCCGCTGCTGGCGCGCGACAAGGACGGTGCCCTGCGCAAGATCATGATGGAGTGCAACGACGGCGACTACCAGTCCTTCAAGGCCAACGACGGCGCCTATGTCCGCAAGAATTTCTTTGCCCGTGACCCGCGCACGCTGGAAATGGTCGCCAAAATGAGTGACGACGACATCTGGAATCTGCGCCGCGGCGGCCATGATTCGAAAAAGGTCTATGCCGCCTTCCATTCGGCCGTTAACCACACCGGCCAGCCGAGCGTGCTTCTCATCAAGACCGTCAAGGGGTTTGGAATGGGCAAGATTGGCGAAGGCAAAAACAACGTCCACCAGACCAAAAAACTGTCAGACGAAGACATCAAGGCCTTTCGTGACCGCTTCAATATTCCGATTCCCGACAGCCAGTTGGCCGACATTCCGTTCTACAAACCGGCTGACGACACACCCGAAATGCGCTACCTGCACGAGCGCCGCAAAGCGCTTGGTGGTTACCTGCCGCAGCGCCGCACCAAAGCCGATGAAAGCTTCACGGTACCCGCACTGGACACCTTTAAATCGGTGATGGAGCCAACCCCTGAAGGCCGCGAGATTTCAACCACGCAAGCCTATGTGCGCTTCCTGACGCAACTGCTGCGCGACCAGGCGCTGGGCCCGCGCGTGGTGCCGATTTTGGTTGACGAAGCCCGCACCTTCGGCATGGAAGGCCTGTTCCGCCAGATCGGCATCTACAACCCCGAAGGGCAAAAATACACCCCGGTCGATAAAGGCCAGGTCATGTATTACAAGGAAGACGCCAAGGGCCAGATCCTGCAAGAAGGCATCAATGAGGCTGGTGGCATGAGCAGCTGGATAGCAGCGGCCACCAGCTACAGCACCAACAACCGCATCATGGTGCCGTTTTATGTCTACTACTCGATGTTCGGCTTCCAGCGTATTGGCGACCTGGCCTGGGCGGCCGGCGACATGCAGGCACGCGGCTTTTTACTGGGCGGTACCTCGGGCCGCACCACGCTCAATGGCGAAGGCCTGCAGCACGAAGACGGCCACAGCCACATCATGGCGGGCACGATACCTAACTGCATCAGCTATGACCCCACCTTTGCGCATGAGGTCGGCGTGATCTTGCACCACGGCCTTAAACGCATGGTGGAAAAACAGGACAACGTGTATTTCTATATCACGTTGCTCAATGAAAACTACGCCATGCCAGGCCTCACGGCGGGTACCGAAGATCAAATCATCAAGGGCATGTATTTATGCAAAGAAGGTGCCAAGCTCACGCCTAGAGTTCAGCTTCTCGGCTCAGGCACCATCCTGCGTGAATCGATCGCCGCGCAAGAGTTGCTTGAAAAAGAGTGGGGCGTTGCTGCCAACGTTTGGAGCTGCCCGAGCTTTAACGAACTGGCGCGTGACGGCCAGGATGCCGAGCGCCACAACCTGCTGCATCCGTTAGAGGCGCCTAGAGTGTCTTTCGTTGGCCAGCAGCTTGAAAAGCACACCGGCCCGGTGGTCGCATCAACCGACTACATGAAGGCCTATGCCGAGCAGATCCGCTCGTTTATTCCTAAAGGCCGTACTTTTAAAGTACTTGGCACTGACGGTTTTGGTCGCAGCGACTTCCGCAGCAAGCTGCGCGAGCACTTTGAAATCAATCGTCACTACATCGTGGTCGCGGCGCTCAAGGCATTGAGCGAAGAGGGTACAGTGCCGGTTGCGAAAGTGGCTGAAGCGATTAAAAAGTACGCCATCCAGGCCGACAAGATCAACCCACTTTATGCCTAAGCTTTGATCGCTTGAGCATTAAGGAGATACACATGGCAATCGTAGAAATTTTAGTTCCAGACATTGGTGATTTTGATGAAGTCACCGTCATTGAGTTGCTGGTCAAACCCGGTGACACCATCAAGGCAGACCAGTCACTGTTGACAGTCGAGTCCGACAAGGCATCGATGGAAATTCCGTCAAGTCACGCGGGTGTAGTCAAGGCCGTCAAGGTTGCGTTGGGCGACAAGGTCAAGCAGGGCTCGGTGGTTTTGAGCCTTGAGACTGCTGAGGTGGCTGATTCAGCGCAATCCGCCAAAAAAGACGAAAAAACAGCTGTTTTGGAGCCAATTGCATCTTCAAATACGGCTACATCCCAATCAAATCAGGTGCAATCAGCTATTGATTTTGTAGCGGCATCGGCTCCTGCCAGCGGCTCCATAGCCGTGCATGTGCCTGACATTGGTGACTTCAAAGACGTCACGGTGATCGAGGTGCTGGTCAAGGTGGGCGACAGCATCAAGGTCGAGCAGTCTCTCGTCACCGTCGAGTCCGACAAGGCCTCGATGGAGATTCCATCGTCCAGCGCAGGCGTGCTCAAAGAGCTCAAGGTCAAGCTGGGCGACAAGATCAATATTGGGGATCTGCTGGCGGTGATTGAGGGCAGTGCGCCCGCAGCTGCTTCTGGTCCTGCCTCTACGCCCGCGCCTCAACCCGCAGCGCAATCGGCACCGATCGTCCCTGCTGCAAGTGCGCCAGCTGTTGCCGCACCTGCCCACAACCCCAGCGCAGCCCCTACGGGTGCATTGCCCCATGCCTCGCCCTCGGTGCGCAAGTTTGCGCGCGAGCTTGGTGTGCCGCTGGCTGAAGTCATGGGTAGCGGCCCGAAAGGCCGTATCACGCTGGACGACGTGCAGGCTTATACCAAATCCGTCATGTCAGGCGCAGTGCAAACGCAGGCTATTGCAGCCGCGGCACCCAAAGCGTCTAGCGGTGATGGTGCTGGCCTGGGCTTGCTGCCTTGGCCCAAAGTTGACTTTGCCAAGTTTGGGGCGATTGAAAGCAAGCCGCTGTCGCGCATCAAAAAAATTAGCGGCGCCAACTTGCACCGCAACTGGGTGATGATTCCGCACGTTACTAACCATGACGACGCCGACATCACCGAACTCGAAGCCTTCCGCGTCACGCTCAACAAAGAGTATGAAAAAGCGGGTGTTAAGGTCACCATGCTGGCGTTTGTCATCAAGGCTTGTGTGGCAGCCTTGAAGAAGTTTCCAGACTTCAACGCGTCTCTTGAGGGTGATGCGCTGGTTTATAAAAAGTACTTTCACATAGGCTTTGCGGCTGATACGCCCAACGGTTTAACCGTGCCGGTGATTCGTGATGCAGATCAAAAGTCCATCATGCAAATCTCGCAAGAGCTGGCTGAGTTGTCTAAAAAGGCGCGCGACGGCAAGCTCAGCCCGGCTGAAATGACGGGTGGCTGCTTCAGCATTTCGTCACTGGGAGGCATAGGCGGCAACTACTTTGCACCTATCATCAACGCACCCGAAGTGGCCATTATTGGCTTGGGTAAATCGGCTAACAAGCCGGTGTGGAACGGCAACGCTTTTGTGCCGCGCCTGATGATGCCCATGAGCCTGAGCTACGACCACCGCGTGATCGATGGTGCGTCTGCGGCACGCTTTAATGCGTATTTAGGTCAGCTGTTAGCCGACTTCCGTAGAGTACTTTTATAACTTTGCGGGACAGACCAAGAGTTACACGAAGTGAACTTTGCTCTGTCCCCAACTGATTGAGAACAAACATGACACTTATCGACATCAAAGTCCCCGACATTGGTGACTTCGACGAAGTCACCGTCATCGAGCTACTCGTCAAACCCGGCGACAGCGTCAAAGTGGACCAAAGCCTGCTGACCGTTGAGAGCGACAAAGCGTCGATGGAAATCCCATCGTCGCAAGCGGGCGTGGTTAAAGAGTTAAAGGTCAAGCTGGGCGATAAGGTCAAGCAAGGATCTCTCGTACTTGTGCTTGAAAGCACAAGCGCGAGCTCCTTGCTAGGTGAAAGTGGCTCTCCCCCGCCCTTCCCACAGGGGGAGGACTCAAAACCCCCGCAAGCAGCCGCGCCTGCTCCGGCCCCCGTTGCACCAGCGCCGATTGCCTCCACCTTCGCAGGCACGGCCGACCTTGATTGCGACCTGCTGGTTTTAGGCGCAGGCCCCGGCGGTTATTCAGCCGCCTTTCGCGCGGCAGACCTTGGCCTCAAGGTCATTCTGGTCGAGCGCTACGCATCCTTGGGCGGCGTCTGCCTCAACGTCGGCTGTATTCCGTCCAAAGCGCTGCTGCACGTTGCCGCCGTGATGGATGAAGTCAAACATTTTGAAAGCCTGGGCGTGACGTTTGCCGAGCCAAAGGTAGACCTCAACAAGCTGCGCACGCACAAAGAAAAAATCGTCGGCAAGCTGACCGGCGGGCTGAGCGCGATGGCCAAAATGCGCAAGGTCACGGTAGTACGTGGCCTGGGTAGCTTCGTCGGTACGCATCATCTGCAGGTTGAAGAAACCACGGGTAGCGCACAGAAAAAGTCCGGCAAAAAGCAGACCATTGGATTTAAAAACTGCATCATCGCCGCAGGCTCACAAGCGGTGCGTTTACCGTTCATGCAGAAGGATGGGCTTGATACTGACCCGCGCGTGGTTGACTCCACTGGTGCGCTGGCTTTGAAAGAAGTCCCCAAGCGCATGTTGATTTTGGGCGGCGGCATCATCGGCCTGGAGATGGGCAGCGTCTACAGCACACTGGGCGCGCGCCTGGACGTGGTTGAAATGATGGACGGCCTGATGCAGGGCGCGGACCGCGACCTGGTCAAAATCTGGCAAAAAATGAACGCGCCACGTTTTGACAACATCATGCTTAAAACCAAAACGGTAGCTGCCAAAGCCACCAAGGCAGGCATTGAAGTCACGTTTGAAGCAGTCGAGCCAGGTAGCACAGCCCCCGTACCGCAAACCTACGACCTGGTGCTGCAAGCCGTAGGCCGTACACCCAACGGTAAAAAGCTCGCCGCAGATAAAGCCGGCATCACTGTTACAGAGCGTGGCTTTATTCCGGTAGACATTCAAATGCGCACCAACGTGCCGCATATCTTTGCCATAGGTGACATCGTCGGTCAGCCCATGCTCGCGCACAAGGCCGTGCATGAGGCGCATGTGGCGGCGCAAGTCATCGCAGGTGAGTTGCAGGGCAACAAAGAGCTGGCAGCCGCAGCATTCAACGCCCGCGTCATTCCCAGCGTGGCCTACACCGACCCCGAAGTGGCATGGGTCGGCCTGACCGAGACCGAAGCCAAGGCGCAAGGCATCAAGGTCAAAAAAGGTTTGTTCCCCTGGGCCGCATCAGGCCGCGCGATTGCCAATGGCCGCGACGAAGGCGTGACCAAACTGCTGTTTGACGACAGCGATGAGGCGCACGGCCACGGAAAAATCCTCGGTGGCGGCATGGTCGGCACGCATGCGGGCGACATGATCGGCGAGATAGTGCTGGCCATCGAGATGGGAGCAGATGCCATAGACATCAGCAAAACCATCCACGCCCACCCGACGCTGGGTGAGAGCATAGGCATGGCGGCTGAGGTGGCGCATGGGAGTTGTACGGATTTGCCGCCTGTGCGCAAGTAGACCCAAGTAGAAAGCTACTGCCTGGTCGTGGCTGGTTGCAACGCTGGTGTAGCGGCGATGCCTTCGTCTGACTTGGTGGCAACGCGCCGCGCACCATCAAAACGAGGCTCCCAGTAGGCGGTGGACATGCTTTCAACCCGCACCTGGGCCCCTGGCTTGGACGAGTGGATGAACTTGCCATTGCCGACGTAAATGCCAACGTGGCTACTTGAAGGAGTAGTCCTACGTCAATACTTACTATGCATCGACAACTATGCATCGGCATCCGTACTGCAAATGACGGCACAGTTATCATGGCTTGATGACTGAAACCACGCACGCAAAAACTCACGCCGAAACGGCTGAAGTGAGCCCGTGGGCGATTGTGGTCGTTGGCATGTTAGCGCTGGCAGTGGCCATGGGCATAGGCCGCTTCGCCTTCACGCCGCTGCTGCCCATGATGCTGAACGATGGCGTGATTGACCTGCTAGGCGCCAGCTGGCTGGCCAGTGCCAATTACCTGGGCTATCTGCTGGGTGCCTTGCTGTGTATGTTTCAGCCATTGATATGGCGGCGTTTTCCAGTGCTTCCATCTGTGGCAGCGTCGACGTGGGCGCGCTCTGGCTTGGTGGCGACCTGCATTTTTACCCTGGGCATGGCGCTGCACCTGCCGTGGTTGTGGCCCGTGCTGCGTTTTGCCGCCGGGGTTGCCAGCGCGTTTGTTTTTGTATTCACATCGAGCTGGTGCCTGGATCAACTGGCCGCGCGCAACGCCGGTGCGCTTGGTGCTGCAATTTACGCCGGGCCGGGTGCCGGCATTGTATTGAGCGGGCTGTTTGCCAGCGGCATGGTGGCTGTCGGCTGGTCGGCATCCAGCGGCTGGCTGACCTTTGGCGTACTGGCCATTATGTTGACGGCCATGGTCTGGCAGACTTTTCATCAACGGGCTGAAAAAAATGAATCGCCGCAAGCGAGCACTACGCAAGTTGTAGCCGCGTCTAAAATTTTCCGTCAGCAAGCCAGCCGGCAAGAAATGCTGGTGTTCGCGCTGGCCTATGGTCTGGCTGGTTTTGGCTACATCATCACCGCCACCTTTTTGCCCGTCATAGCCCGCCAGGCTTTGCTGCCCTCGGCCTTGCTCGACATGTTTTGGCCGCTGTTTGGCGTGGGTGTGGTGGTGGGGGCTTTGCTGTCGTCGCGCATCTCGCTGGCCGGTGATTTGCGCCACTGGCTGGCAGGCTGCTATGCGGTGCAGGCGCTAGCCATTGCCGTCTGTATCTTCATCCCAACGCTGACAGGCTTTGCCGTGAGCAGCCTGCTGCTCGGCCTGCCGTTTACCGTCATCACCTTTTTTGCGATGCAGGAGGCCCGCAGACTGCGCCCTCTGACTGCGCCCGCTTACATGGGCCTGCTGACGGCCATGTACGGCCTTGGGCAAATCGCAGGTCCACCCATGGTCGCCGTACTGCTGCGCCGTGCGCCATCGCTGGCCGCAGGCTTCACCCTGTCGCTGGAAATTGCCGCTGGCTCACTGCTGCTGGGCGTGCTGGTGTATCTAGGCATGGCACGTATCTGGCCGGTGCGGCTAATGGCACCTGCTACAGCGGTTTTATAGAGTTATTGGGGTCAGACCCCAATAACTCTCATCAAGCGCTGAAGAAATTTTTCAGTTTGTCTGCCCAACCTTCTTCGCTGGGTGAGTGCTTGGCCCCGCCTTTTTTCAAAGACTCATCAAACTCCTTGAGCAGTTTGCGTTGGTGTTCAGTCAGCTTGACGGGGGTTTCCACAGTGATGTGGCAATACAAATCGCCAGGGTAGCTGGAGCGCACGCCCTTGATGCCCTTACCGCGCAGGCGGAACTGTTTGCTGGCCTGCGTACCTTCGGGGATGTCAATGGCGGCTTTACCTGTCAGCGTGGGTACTTCAATTTCGCCGCCCAATGCAGCCGTGGTGAAACTGATGGGTACAGTGCAGTGCAGGTCGTCGCCGTCGCGCTCGAAGATGGCGTGCTTTTTGACGCGAATCTCGATGTACAAATCGCCTGGCGGTCCGCCATTGGTGCCAGGCTCACCGTTACCGGTTGAGCGGATGCGCATGCCATCGTCAATACCGCCGGGGATTTTGACTTCAAGCGTTTTGTTGTTTTTGGTTTTTCCCACGCCGTGGCAAGCCACGCAGGGCTCAGGGATCAGCTTGCCGCTGCCTTTGCATTGCGGGCAGTTTTGCTGCACGCTGAAAAACCCCTGACGCATTTGCACCACGCC
>Ga0209491_10005146_pt1 | contig 19442 bp, 14 predicted proteins | sample BON02_FD_187213 | JGI IMG/M metagenome (GOLD analysis project Ga0209491, IMG submission 187213) | Freshwater microbial communities from Lake Bonney liftoff mats and glacier meltwater in Antarctica - BON-02 (SPAdes) (version 2) | ecosystem: Environmental > Aquatic > Freshwater > Ice > Glacier... | reverse complement strand
TTTAAATTTTATTTTGAAAATAAAATTATGTTTATATTATTATTTAATAATATATTATTTCAAAATTTATTTCTAATCTAATAATTGATACTATGATTAACTATTATTTAAAAATATTTTTAAAAATATACCTTTTATAAATATAATTAAAATTTAAAATTTATAAAACGCGCGAAACATAATTGTAAATCTAATTTAAACAACCTAGATATACTAAACCTTCAAATTTTAAAATATGTTTTTCATATCTGGTATTTAATGATTTATTTTGTTTTAAAAAGTTATTAACATGTTCTACTCTCATTCTATTTTGTAGTCCTCGTTTATCTTCTATTGTATTTTTATCTATTTGGTTTTGTTTATATGGATATATTAAATTTATATGGTGACTATTTAATAGTCTTGTTTTTAATTTAATAGAATTATAACCTTTATCAGCATATAAATATTTGAAAAATGTTTTAGGTAATGTTTCAATTAATAAACACACCCGTTTATTTAAGCATAAGCCTAATAAATTTTTACAAAATAGTTTTATAAAATTATTAAACTATATTTATAAATTATAAAAAATAAAAAGTAAAAATAAAAAAGATGTATCTAGAATGAAATAGAATAAAAATAATCTAATTTGCGTATTTGAGACCACCGATACCTCCCATAATAGACAATATATCATAATTAACTGCAAATACAAATACATTATAATTATAAGGTGAACTAGGTGTAGTATAACCAGTTGATTTTAATTCGGTTAATATTAAATCTAGTTTTTTATTATCTAATGAAGACATATTAATAGCACCTGTTGGTTGTATATCTGAATTATCTAAAGCAAAAGAATATGTATATATACCTTCTTTTGGCATATTATTATTAGAATTAAAATTTTCCAGTAAATTATAAAATACAGAATCTTTACCATTAATACGAGATGTTTTAGGTGTATCATTATTACTAACATTACCTGTTGTAAGTTCATTACCTTGTATTTTAAATGTTGCTGATTTTAATAAATTAGATGTTTTATAATATTTTATAGTAGTATCATCAATTGTTAATGATGAACCGTGTGGGTTAAAATAACCATTAGAATAAGGTGGTATTGTTTCTTGATTCCAATTTGTAAAATTAGACCATTCATTGACTTCTTCCATATCTGTCCTACGTATCATAAATACAATTTGTGATACTGGTTTATTAATATTTTTTAAATCCACTTGTATATTATTTTGTTTATAAGTTTCTTCTATTTTTTGAACTTGAGTTATTAAATAATCGTGTGATGTTATAGCAAAACGTTTTCTTTCTTCATTATCTAAAAATATATTATTTATTTCTAAACGTGGGGTAATCACCAAACCATTATCTGTTGTTGATGGTGAAAAAAAATTACCTATATAATGACTTACTGTTGTTGGTTTAATTCTATAACCTGATGACGGGTCAATAATAGTGTATAATTCACTTAAGCGTCTTAATAAAAATCTTACTTTTAATTCTGACCTTTGTGTTGCTATTAATGGAAAACTAAGCGACGCATATTTATTAAACCAAAAAATAAGAGGTAAATACACTTTTCTATTTATAATAGAAGGAGCATAAGCAGTGGAAGGATAAGTTCCATTATTTCCAGGAGCATTCGCAGGATTATATAATTCAGGCACATGACCTATCATTCTATAATAACCATCTTTTTTACCTTCTTTATAATTTAATTCACTATAAGCATGAAGCCATTCAGCATAATGTTTATCTAAATTTTGATTTGTATCTAATTGTATAGATACTTCTTTTACAATATATTCACCAATACGTTTAATCCATTGAAATTGATAGGTTGAATTAGAATAAATATCTGGTAATTCAAATGTTAAATACATATCTTTTATAGCATCACCATCACGAGGTATTGTAAATTCTACTGTTTTTTCACTATCCCAAGACAGATCATTATCTGTCGTTGGTTGAACTGTTATAAATTCAGTAGCAAAATTCGTATATTTTCTATACACTGATTTAAAATGTGTAATTTGTGGGTTAAGCGTTAAAAACGCCATACGGTCAGTATTCCCATATTCAATTTGTAATAAAGCACCAACAGTCATTTTTTTATTCTATTTATTTAAATTTTATGTTTTATGATTTATTTTTTATGTCTATATATTGACTATATAATTAATTATTTATATTAGGCTTATCCTTAAATAAACGAGAGTGTTTATAAATTGATAAACCCAAAAGAGCTTTTACAAGCCTTGAACTTATTTGAAGGTTATTATATTTAAAGTATATATTTATTTTTAATTATTTAATTTAATTAAATACTTAATTTCAAACTATATTTTAATATTACATTAAAATATATACTATACAATAACGGTTAAGTTCTTTTATTATTGACTTGCGTCCTAGTATATGTTGTGTTCCTTCTGTAAAATTTATAATATTTAAATTACTACTATATCAAGGCACTATACACTAATTACTTTCTCTATTTCAGTTTGGTTTTATAAATTAGGTTTGAAAGCATATAAGTTTTATAAACATTAATATAAGTATTGTGTGTCGCTTTAACTTTTTAATCTTATATATATATATATATATCAATATAAGATAGAAAAACAGTATTCTAACTTAATAAATAAGTAATTTTGTTTAAATTAAAAAATATGTAATTAATTTTAGTGCAAATTAAATTATACATTATATTATTAACTAAATAAACTATACTTATAATATATAAACCACGCTCATTTATTTAAGGATAATCCCATTATATTATTCTATTTTTATATTTTATATTAAAAATATTAAAAAATTAAATTTAATTATATAATTTCGTTTTACAATGGTAAATAAATAAGTAATATAAATTTAAGTTTAAGTAAAAACTAAAAATACTTTAAAAATGTCTATTACAACATCTAAATATACTATGACTTCCATAAATAAAAATGATATATCAAAAACAGTATCACTAGATTTAAATATCCCTACACTATCAGACACCTGTAAAATTATGGATAGTAGAACATTAAAAGACTTTAAAAATCAAACATTTGGTGGTTATAATATTAATAGAGTAAGTTCAGCATTAGAAAAAGCAATCTTTGAAGATAAAATAGAACCAGCATTACATTGGGCACTACAACTTTTTCTTTCAGGTCTTATTACGCCATTATGGAATAAATTATTATCTCTAGCAAGTAAATCTATTAACATCTATAATCCAAAATTACCTGAATTTTTATATAATAAAAATTATCAATGGGAAACAATTATAAATAATAAAAAATATGATAAAGAAAATGTATTATTATTACGTAATCATCCTACTATTAGATTATTACTTGCTGAAATGATTTCTGTATTAGTATTGTCTAGAAAACATAAACTATATACTTTACCAAAAATAAAGAAAAATGAATTTATTATTGATATATTTAAATCCAAATTAGAAGCAAAAAATAATAAACTAATAGAAACAATTATACAAGATGAAGACCCAAGTGAAATACGTATTGCTATAAATGAAATGGCTTATCATATGTATAATAAAAATAGTAATAAAACATTATATTGGTTAAGTTGGATTATTGAATGGGAGAAAATTAATTCTAAAAAATATGGTAAATATGAATGTGCTTTAAGACCTATTCAAGGTATAGATGCTAAATATTTTAAAGATATATTATGGTTAATTTGGGAGGTCATAAATAAAATTGCCAAGTTAAAATGTTCTTATACTACAACTTCCGAATGGAATAAACAAATACAAAATCTATGGGGTCTCTATATTAATAATTTTACACCCTCATCAATAAAAAGAAAACAAAATTATATAATATGGTCTATACTCTATATAACTGAAACCATTGATTATGTTATACCTTTAATAGATAGACCTGAATTATTATTTCAAAATTTATTAGGGTTTGATAAAATAATCGTTAATTTAAAATCTCAACAAGTCATAGATAATAATACAAATAATAAATTAATGAATGTCGTTGTTGAAAATAATTATATGAAACCTGAAAATTATGAAGAATTAGAAAAAATAAAAAAACAACAACAACACTTAAAATTACAAGCTGAAAAAGAACATCTTGCTAAACAAAAAAAAATTAATGTCGAAAGTCTAGATAAACTTACTGAAATTAGTAAATTAGATAAATATTTATTTGCTTAACTTATTTATTATTTGCTTAAACTATAATTTTATTTTATAACATTAAATATATTCATAAATATTAACTAATAATAATTTTTTTATAATGGTTAAATTTTTATTAGAATTTGATAATAAGACATATATTTATAATCATATATATAATAATAAAAATTATATAAATAATGTGAAAAATAATGTGAACAATAATATAAATAATGTTAACAATAATATAAATAATGTGAACAATAATATAAATAATGTTAATCTAACATTATTAGATGTATTTATTCAAACTCTTTCAGATACTGATAAACATAATTTAAAACAAAATATAAATCACTATTATTTTATTCATAATAATAAATTAATAAAATATCAAACTTTTGTTAATGATATTATTATTGATAATAATTATAATAAAAAAATTATAAATAATGTGTTTAATACTATTAAATGTTTATACAAAGTTAAAGGTGGTATTCCAGGATTAATGGATGCTGTTGATGCTATTATTAATATTATTTTTAAACCAATAATAGCACCTTTTGAAGATATTGGTGAGTTATTTGTTAAGTTATTAAATCTAGTTATTTGGTTGGCAATGTTAACTTGGTGGTTATTACAATTTATATTATGGGTAGTAGTAGATTTATTAAATCCTCTTAATTTTCTTGGAGATTTTTTTAATACATTAATTATATTAGTATTAGCAATTTGTAGAATACCTGTAGATATATTTATGACACTATTATCATTTTCTGTTAATTTAATGGGAACATGGATGCAAGGATTTTGGGGATGGGACCAATCTGGACTTACAAAAAATGATAGAGAAAGTAAATATTTTAAAAACTTAAATAAAAATAAAGGTAAAAAATGTTATTTAACGAATAGTAATACGGTTCCTTTTAGTGTTGTTCTAGGAACTATATTATGTCCTCCAATAGGTGTATTTATGGATATGGGCTTAACTGGATGGCTTAATATAATTGTATGTATTTTTCTTACATTACTCTTTTATATACCTGGATTAGTATATGCTTTGTTAGTTATTTATTCATAAATATTTATAATGATGATTAATATTGATTAATTAAATAAATGAAAAAAAATTAAAAAATAAATATAATTACTTTAAATAATTAAATTAAATAATTAAAAATAAATATCTACTTTAAATATAATAACCGTCAAATAAGTTTAAGACTTTTAAAATATCTTTTGAATTTTTTAATTTATAAACACTCACATTTATTTAAGGATAATACTAGTATATATTTTAATGTAATATTAAAATATAGTTTGAAATTAATTATTTAATTAAATAATTTAAAATAAATATCTACTTTAAATATAATAACCCTCAAATAAGTTTAAGGCTTTTAAAAGCTCTTTTTGGGTTTATCAATTTATAAACACAATCGTTTATGTAAGGATAATCCTAATATAAATAATATATAAATAATAATGAATGTAACAACTATAAATAAGAATTTGAAAAATAGTCATATGTATATAAATAATACTTATATTGATTTAAAATTAATACCAAAACATATATGTATTTTAGAAGACATACTCAATTTTATTAATAATAAATTAACTATTTATAATTTAAACTATAATAAATACAATGATTTTTACAGTTTACATAATAATAAATTACTTTCAAAAAATACAAATATATATAATTATATAAAAAATAATAATATAAATACTTTATTTTTAACTATTATTGAAAAAAATAAAGGTGGAGGTGGTTTAAGTTCACTTTTTAATGCAGTGTTTCAAATTTGGGAGTTTGTTATGTTGTTATATAAAATAGTTATGTGGTTAATAATGTTAGTATGGTGGTTAATACAATTTATAGTATGGGTAGTTCTAGATTTATTAAATCCTATTAATTTTCTAAGAGATTTTTTTAATAGTTTAATTACACTAACTCTTGCATTTTGTAGATTACCTGTAGATATATTTATGACACTATTATCATTTTCAGTTAATTTAATGGGAACCTGGATGCAAGGCTTTTGGGGATGGGACCAATCAGGACTTACAAAAAATGATAGAGAAAGTAAATACTTTAAAAACTTAAATAAAAATAAAGGTAAAAAATGTTATTTAACAAATAGTAATACTGTTCCTTTTAGTGTTGTTCTAGGAACTATATTATGTCCTCCAATTGGTGTATTTATGGATATGGGTTTAACAGGATGGCTTAATATAATTGTATGTATATTTCTAACATTACTTTTTTATATACCTGGGTTAGTATATGCCCTACTAGTTATTTATTCATAATATATTATGATTAGGCTTATCATTAAATAAATGAGAGTGTTTATAAATTGATAAAGCCAAAAGAGCTTTTAAACGCATTGAACATAGTTGACGGTTATTATATTTAAAGTAAATATTTATTTTTAATTATTTAATTAAATAATTAATTTCAAACTATATTTTAATATTACATTAAAATATATACTATATAATAATGGTTAAGTTCTTTTATTATTGACTTGCGTCCTAGTATATGTGGCGTTCCTTCTGTCAAATTCATAATATTTAAATTACTACTATATCAAGGCACTATATACTAATTACTTTCTCCATTTCATTTCGGTTTTATACCTTAGGGTTGAAAGCATATAAGTTTTATAAACATTAATATACATATTGTCTGTCGATTTAACTTTTTAATGGTATATATATATATCAATTGTAGATAGAAAAACAGTAATCTAACTTAATATTTAATAGGATATTATTTTTTAGTGCAAATTAAATTATACATTATATTATTAACTAACTAAATAAACTATACTTATAATATATAAACCACTCTCATTTATTAAGGATAAGCAAATTATATTTATTTTTAAATTTTTTTTCATTTATTTAAATAAAATTTAATTAATAAATTATTTTTATATGATATATATAAGATAAACAATAATAAAAAATAAATTAATAATTAATAATTAAATAATAAAATTACAATTAAATAATAGTTAAATAAAAATGTCAAAAATAGATTATTACAATTATAATTATAAAAGTCCTGATGATTTTAGTTATGTTTCTAAAAAACATTGGGCTAGGAAAAAAAATATAGAAAATGAAGACCAATTATCTGGTATGTTAGGAAGACCAGGACCAATTACAGGTATAGTATTATATCTTATAGATATAATACTTTATTTGATTTTACGATTCGTCTTCTTTATATTTGATATCACCCATTACGCATTTAAATGGATTTATAATATGATATTTGGTAATTTTACAGGTATTATACCAGAATCTGTTACAGACCTTGTAAAAGGAACAGCAATTAGTACTAAATTTTTTAGATACACGATGAATGTATTAATGCCTCCTTTTGGACTATTTTTAAGTAAAGGATTATATGGTTGGTTTTCAATACTTGTATGCTTATTATTAACATATGTAAATTATTTAGCAGGAATTATATACGTATTTGTTGTAACAAATAATAATAGATATGCTGACCAGTATGAAGCATATGAATTAAGTAAATATAATAAAGAACATATTGTTATAGATGTTGATGAAACAACAGTTGGTGCATTTTATAGCACAATTGGATTTATTGTTATAATAGCTCTTATCTTTTATTTTGCTCTAAGTTTTTTTTAAATTTACTTATTTTTTTTTATTTATTTAATTTTTAAAAATACATATCAAATTTTAAATTTTTTAATATATAAATTATAAAAAATCTATATCAATAATAAGTTAATAAAATTTAATATTATTTATATAAATAATATTTATATAAATAATATATAAATAAATAATATACAATAAGTAATTTATTAATAAGTTAAACAGAAATGGAAAATGATATTGATGTAAATAAATGGACTTTATATGATAAAGTTATGTATGGTGGATTAGGTTATGGTAGTTTTTGCTTACCAACTAATTTTTTTAAAATTATTATAACTATTATTTTTCCACCTTTAGGAGAAATTATGAATTGTATTGATAATGATCTTACATTTGGATTTCCATATTTAAATTGGAAAGTTATAAAAAATTTACTTACATATGAAAATATTAATAAAATAGTATATAGTTTTTTATTAACCACATTATTTTATATACCTGGATTAGTTTATACATTAAGAAATATTTCTGAAAAAGATAAAGCATTTTTATATTCAGATAATTATTTTAATAATGAATAAATAATAATATAATTTAGTTTTATATATTAGAATAAAATATCATAATAAAATATGTAATAAAAAAATAATTATAAACTAAAAAATGAGTAATTTAGGAAAAACTGATTACGTAGAAAATAAAATCTATTCCAATGATTATGATTTATTTGATAAGTCTCTCTATGGTGGTATAGGACATGGTATTGTTGTAATACCTACTAATTTATTTAAAATTTTAATTACAGTTATTTTTCCACCTTTAGGTGAAATGTTAGAAATAGTTAATGATTTTTTACTGGATGAATTTCCATATATAACTTGGGATACAATAAAAGTATTATTTCAATTTGAAAATATAAATAAAATAATATATAGTTTTATTTTAACAAGTTTATTTTATGTTCCAGGATTAGTATTTACATTAGCACATCTTACAATTAAATCACGTAGTAAAACAGGTTCTATGGTATGTGATCAAGAAACAGGTAAATGTGTTGATATAGATGAAATTGAAGCTGAAATGGAAGAAAAAAGAAGATTGGATACTGAAGAAGCAAAAGCAAAAAACAAATAAAAATTAATTTAATGTAGTTTAGTTTAATATAAAAATTGATTTAAAAATAATTAAAACTTTTATTTAATAAATATTAATTAATATTTAATAATCTCTAGAAATGTCAAAACGTTTAACTATATCTATTTCTCAAATCGCCCCGCTTATTGGGTTAGACAATTACAATAATTTTCCAAAGAATACTTGTGAACTATGGCGTAAATATGATCCTGATAATTTTAAATTAGTAGAACAAAAATTAAAAGATAAAAAAGAAACGATTGCTACATCAAATGAATATAATGATCTTTGGGAAATTGATAATGCTTCTGGAACAACTATTTTAGAACAAGTCAAAGCACTTAATTCAAATACAACTAAAACAAGTAATGATATGGTTTCTAAACAAGAAGATATTAAAAAATATATTAATGAACAAACACAATTAACAGATAAACAAAAAATAGATTTAACTAATAAAGTATGTTCTATTACAAATAAACAACACGGTATCACGAATGAGGATTCTGTTCTAGATGAATTTTGTAGATTAAGTGAAAAAACATTACTAAATACTCAAGCATGGGTTAATATTCCAATGAGTATTGAAAATCCTAAACTACCAATTGAATGGATACTTATTGGTAAATACGATGCTATTACAACTGAAAATGAATTAGTTGAAGCTAAAATGCGCCAAAAAGCTTTATTTAAAAAAGTGCGTGATTATGAAAATATACAAGTACAACTTTATTTACATTCTTTAGGATTTGTAAAAGCATATTTAGTTGAATCTTATACAAATAAAAAAGGTGTGCGAACGATATATGTGAATGAAGTTAATTATGATAGTGATTATACAAATGAAATCATTCTGGATAGACTTAAAAAATTTATAACCTTCTTTGAATTTTTAATGAGTAATGAAACTTTAAAAGAAGGATTATTAAATGGTGATAAAGATAGAAAAATATTTAAAATTTATGAAAATGAATTTTTAGGTATTGACTAAGTTTAAGTTTTTAAAAAAAACTTAACAAAAACTAATACTAAATAGTTTTTCTAATTTTTATAAATTTTTAATTTTTTTAACTTAGTTTTTGTTAAGTTTTTTCTAAAAACTTATTTTGGTAAACTTACTTAGATTTCAAATGTTTTAACAAATTTAGACCAATCAGTTTTAAAGTCATTACTATAAATTGTTGCACTAGAACTTGATGTAATTTTAAATTTTTCTTTTAAGTCTTGTATAATATACTCATTACTTTCGTGAATAGAAAAGCAATAATGATATCCACGTTGTGGTTCAGTAAAATCAATTTCTTCTTTATAATTAGCGTTATGATGTAAATGTAATAATTTATATCCTTTTTTTGTTGTATTATCTACAAACATACGCCTTTTATTATTATCAATAAATCCAATTTCACTACAATAGAAAGAAGATAATGTTACTAAACATTTATTTAATTCATCAAATGAAATAAGATAGATAAACATTTTACCTCTACTTTTCATTTTAGGTAATACAATTTTAGATGTTAAATTTTCAACAATTGTATTTGTATTCATAGAAATTGCGTAATATCCTTTATTATTTAAAACTCTACTAAATAATGTAGAGCGAATCAATTTATTTACACATCCAGTTCCCCGATTGGATTTTTTAATTTTTAAATCCATAATATGACATACTTTTGTATCATAGCGATAAATTAAACTAACTGTTCCAATAATTTTACTTTCTTTAGTTTCATTATTTTTTTCATATAATCCATATATATAAGGTTTTCCAAATGTTCTATAAAAATCCATATAATAATCTTCATCTTTATGACAATCTATATATGTATTTTTTGTTTTATTATTAAATTTAAAGCAAAATTTTTCTTCATTTTCAAGTTGTTTTAAATCTTCAATAGAAGGTTTATCAGTTATATTTATTGTTAATTTATCTTTTCTAAAATGTTTAGATATGGGTGATATAAAAGAAGTTGATTCATTAGTTGATGACATTTTTATTTAATTAATATGTTTTACAATTTATTTAAATACAATTTTTAGTATATTTAGTTAATATATATGCTAAAATTATATTTTATAAATCAATTTTTAATTTTCATATTTACTATTTTTTTAATTAGGCTTATCCTTAAATAAACGGGTGTGTTTATTAAATGATAAACCTAAAAGAGCTTTTTAAAGCCTTGAACTTATTTGACGGTTATTATATTTAAAGTAGATATTTATTTTTAATTATTTAATTAAATAATTAATTTCAAACTATATTTTAATGTAACATTAAAATATATACTATATAATAACATTTAAGTTCTTTTATTATTGACGTGCATCCTAGTATATGTGGTGTTCTTTCTGTCAAATTCATAATATTTAAATTACTATTATATCAATGCACTATATACTAATTACTTTCTCAATTTCATTTCGGTTTTATACCTTAGGGTTGAAAGCATATAAGTTTTATAAACATTAATATACGTATTGTATATATATTAATGGAAGATAGAAAAACAGTAATCTAAATTAATATTTAATAGGATATTATGTTTAAATTAAAAATATGTAAATTTATTTAATTTAAACATAATATCCTATTAACTAAATTAACTATACTTATAATATCTAAACCACAATTATTTATTAGAGGATAAGCCCATTATACTTAAAGATTATATTAAGTATAGTAATAGTTTAATTATTTTTTTATTATTTTAAATATTTATATGGCTTTTAAAAACAAAACTAAAAATCGATTATTAATAGACGAAAGGCAAACTCTTGACGCAAAACACAATAATATATTAAAATCATTTACAAATAATAAAGATAATTTAAATAATTATTATAAAGAGTTAACTAAAATAAAAAATAAACTAAATGAATTAAATAATAAAAATGCGTCAGAAGTTATAATTAATATTGAATTACAGCAAAAAATATGGGATTATGATGATAAAAAAAAAGAAATTGAAAACGAAATTTATAAAATAGAACATAATATTGAACAAAATGAGTATATGTTAAAAACAGGTAAATTAATAAATAATTATTATAATGTTGTAAATCAAGAACATAATTATAATACTTTAAATGAAAATGAAATTGAAGAAAATAAAAATAATAAAGATGAAAATACAGAAGATGAAAATGATAAAGATGAAAATGTTGAAGATGAAAATACTGAAGATGAAAATGCTGAAGATGAAAATGCTGAAGATGAAAATGCTGAAGATGAAAATGCTGAAGATAAAAAGATAAATGAAAATGATATTTTAAATACAATATTAAATAATAATTATAATAAAATAGTAAAAAATATAAATAAAGATATTATCTATGATAAATTTATGAAATTAATAGATAAAAACTATATTAATACAACCAATGACTCTAAAAATAAAAATTATTTTGATAAATGTATAAAATGTTCTATTGAAATGCTTTTAAATAATAACTCGGGACAACTTACGTGTCCTAACTGTGGTTATATTGAAAATATAATTGTAGATAGTGATAAGCCAAGTTTTAAAGAACCTCCTAAAGAAATGACATCATTTTGCTATAAACGTATTAATCATCTAAATGAATTTTTAGCACAATTTCAAGCCAAAGAAACAACTGATATTCCAGAAACAGTTTATAATGATATTATTGTTGAAATTAAAAAAGAACGTATTAAAAATATGTCTTTAATTACACCAGATAAAATGAGAACCATACTTAAAAAAATCAAGAAAAATGATTATTATGAACATATACCTTATATTATAAATCAATTAAATGGATTACCACCACCAGTTATTGCTCCTGAAATTGAAGAAATTATTAGAGGAATGTTTAAAGCAATTCAAATACCTTTTGAAAAATATTGCCCTGTTGAAAGAAAAAATTTCTTATCCTATAATTATGTTATGTATAAATTCTTTGAATTGCTAGAACTAGATGAATATTTAGCCTGTTTTCAATTATTAAAATCACGCACTAAATTACATCAACAAGACCAAATATGGAAAAACATATGTAAAGATTTAAATTGGGAATATATTAATAGTTTATAGAATAATTAGGCTTATAAAATAATTATAATTTATAATTAAAATTATAATTTACATTATTTAAAAATTGATTTATTTTTTTATTTTATTTTTATAAACTTTAAATTAGAATATATACTAAAAAATCTAATTTAAAGACTTGAAAACTATAACTTATATATAAAACTTATTAAAAAGAATAAATACGTTTAAAAACTAAATAACTACTATTAAACTATAAAATGGAAACAAAATATTATGCTTATTATAAACCAAATTCTAAAGTTGAGTTAATGAATAATATTAAAGAACAATTTAGTGAAGAATATGATTCTATTACTGTAAATAAACTAATATTACACATTTTCAATACTATTAATTGTAATGATACTGATGAATATTTATGTTCTAATAAATATAATAATATTGTTTTAATTAAATTTACATTAGTAAATGAATTATTTATGAAAATTAACAATGTTGATAAATCAAATTATACAATGGTATCAAAAACAGTTGATTGTGTTGGTAAAAAACATAAAACCAATAATTATTCAAATTATTATGCATTAAATCAAAATATTACTTACTATAATAAAGAAAATCCTATTTTATTTAATTGTTCGAGTAGTAATTATAAAAATGATGAACATACACAATATATATTTGCTGAATATTTAACAATTCCTTTAAATAATTTATTAACTTTTTATAAAAACATTGAATTTGATACATATAAAACAGTGAATACAAATAAATCAATGTTTAATCAAAGTTTATTAAACTATAAAAAAAGTAATATGTTAAATGATAACATAATTAAAAATATTTTAATTCTATTAAATAAACTATTATCTAGTGAAACTATTGACTATGATACTAATTATAATTTATTTAATCATAATGGATATGAAAATCAATATTTATTTACTAAATCTATTATTCCTTATAAGACTGAAAATGACGCATTAGTTATTCAAATTTGGAATGATATTTATAAACAACCTGATAATGTAGTTGATGTATTTACAAATCATAAACTTATTATTAATAATGAAATTAAGTATAAAACTACAGATTTAAAATCATATATAGAAAATATTTATTTTAATGTATTTTCATATTTATATATTACACAAAAGAAATTTGTAAATATTAATTATAAAGACGCTTTACCACTTAGATTAGCATTTGATACTAAATTTAATTATAATTGTAATAAAATAGAAATTAATCATAATAAATATCTTGATGAAATAATTTATTATAATAATGAAATTAGCAGAATTAATAGTACACTAGAAAAATTATTACGAACAAAAACAGAAAATGATAGTAGTATTATAAGGCACCAAAATCAAATACACATACATCAATTTGAACTTGCCAGACTTAAAAGTAGATTATTGAAAATTGACCCTTATTTTAGAGAACATTTATTATACACTACAAATTTAGGTTTAAAATTAACATTTGAAGGAGAATTAAATAGTTATAAAACTTTAGTATACCTCCGATATGTATGTAATAATTATTCTAGATTAACTTATAATAAAATTAGTAATGAGGAAAGTATTGAGGAAAGTAATGAGGAAAGTATTGAGGAAAGTATTGATGAAAGTGACACTATAGAACCATACCCAATATTTTTATTTTCATATGATAATATTACGGATAAAAGAAATGATATATTTGAATTTTATGTGTCTAAACAAGTTTTAAATGATTTAATACATATGAAATTAAAAGCAGATTTATTTACACTTAGTAGATTTTTTAGTATTACTATTGAAAATAAATATAATGATGATAATTATAAAATTACTAATCATGAAATTAATAAAACATATGAAATATCTGATACAAACTCAAATACCTATAAAAAATTATGTTGTTTATTAGATAAAAATATAAATTTAAACTTATTTGATTATCAAAAAAATAATTTATTATGGATGCTTCAATTGGAAGATAAAATAGACAATCATAATGTAATGAGTGAATGTTACTCAAATCCATATACATTATTAAATTATGATAATTATGAAGATAGTGATGCTATTAAATCTTTTATATATACTTTAAAATCATATATTCCTGAAGTTCTTAATAAAAATTATATTATTAAAAGTGATACCTACAAATATTATATTGTAATGAAAAATCAAACTGATATTACTAATACTAAAAGTTTAGTAGCATTATTAAATTCAAATAATAAAAAATATTATAATCGTGGATTATATAATAATGATTTAAATATGATTAATAGTATTATTAAAGAAAATGATTATATAAAAAAATATAATAAAAAAATAGAATTTTGTGGAGGAGCAATTTGTGATGAAGTTGGACTTGGTAAAACACTTACAATTATTTCACATTTAGTTATTAAATTAAAAAATGATATATTAAAATATAATAATTACAAAAAAGAAGTTAATGAATTATTAAAAACTCCTAATTTAGAACAATGTGAAACATTTAAAGATCCTCTAGATAAAGGGTTTGAATTCAATAACTTAATTATTGTTCCAAGTAGATTAACTTCCCAATGGGAAAGTGAAATTGAAAAATATGTTAAAGATAAATTTAATCTTAGGGCAAAAGTATTGGTAGGAATACATAGTATTAAATCTTTAGAAAAAGAATTACAAGAATTTTCTAGTCAACAACTTAAAACTGAAAATTCTAATGTTAAATCATCTAAAAAAACTAAACAATCCAACATAAATAAACCAACCAATTCTATTATTACAAGTAATAATCCTATTCATAATGAAATTATTTTAGAAACTAAAAGTGTTAATGATGTTAGTGTTAATGATGTTAATGCTACTAGTAATGATAAAAAAGAAAAACTATCAAAAACACAACTTAAAATTAATAAGTTAATGTTAAAAGCACAAACGAATAATATTAAAAATGAACAGACAAAACTTATTAAATTGAAAAAAGGAATTAAATCCTCTACACATAAAGATAGTAATAAAACTAGTGACAATGTTAGTATTGAAACTAAACATAATGAATTAGAAACTACAGTAGATACTACTTTAGCAAATTTAATTAATATTGATACTATTAATGAACCTATAGTTATTGAAAAAGATGATGATGTTATTGAAGAAGAAGATACTTATTATTATGCTAATACATATTTAGATTGTCATAATTCTAAATCGGCAAATAAAATTAATACTATTGAAAATGATTATATGTCAGAACAATTATATGATGTTTATATTGTTTCAATTAATTTATTATCTAATTCTAATTATTTAAGTTATATTAATCAGGTTGAAAATAATAATCTTAATCAATATTATGAAGGTGAAACTGAACGTATTATCGATTCTAATAAAGTAAAAGCATTTAAAAAATTTCATCAACCTGAAAAGACTAGTGATACGATTAATGGAAAAACTAATAAAATTTGTAGGTTTTCGAATGAATTTAATATTTTTAAAATAAAATGGAACCGTGTTATTCTTGATGAAGCACACGAAAAACTTTCACCAACAGTTAAATTCTTTTCATCGTCTGTAGGGAAACTTATTAATAGAGAAAAATCTCTTACACGCGATAATCAATTCTTATATGAAAATTTATGTTCTTTACAATCAAATTATAAATGGGCTATGACAGGAACACCTACTGAAAAAGGACTTGATACATTAATTGGATTAGTCCAATTTTTAAATAAAAATAATCCTAATGATACTACTCTGGAAAAAATTAGTAAAATAAGATATTTACGTGATACATCAGGAATGTCTAATACAACTATGGATTTATTATTAAATGAAATATTTAAAAAAACATTTAAAAAAGATGTAAAAATATTATTAAATATACCAATTTTTACAGAAGATATTATTTATGTAGAACAAAATAATATTGAACGAAATATTTATAATAGTATTCGTGCTAATAGAAATATTAATGATACTCTTAAATTAAAAACATTATTCTTAATGTGCACTAATATTTTAATTAATAATGAAATTCACTTAGAAAATCAAGATAGCGTTGATAATAATAGTGAACCAGAAATCTTAACTCTAGAACAACTTAATTCTAATATGATTTCTAAATTTAATAAACAATTAAAAGAATTAGACTTATTTAAAACACACATTATTAAAAATAATGTTGAGTTACAACATAAATTACATAATTGGATAGAATTACTTAATTATATTACATCTTTAAATCTTGATGAAAAAATTAGTAATGAATTTTTAGAAGAGATTAATAGTAAATTTAAAGATTTAGATAATAATAGAATACGTTCTAATTGTGAAATTATATACAGTGTTTTATGTGCTTTTGATGTATGTCATAATCCAGAATCAATACAAATTGTTTTAGCAAATAATTTATATGTTATTAAAGATCATTTGTTTCACATTTGGAATAAAAACTGGAATAAAAATGAATTTATACCTTTAAAATGTTCTGAATATGCTACTATGTTAGGTCATATACATATTAAACACGAAATTCATAAAAATGTTAAAAAATTAAATCTATATGAAAGTGATAAATTACGTATTAATAATCAAATTAGATTATTTTCAAACAATGATTTTATTAAAGATAAAACACAAGACCCTTGTATTATATGTTTTGATGATTTAAATGAAATCGCAGTTACATTATGCAGACATATATTTTGTCTTGTATGTGCTAAAAAATTATCTAAAAATTTAACATCTAAATTTAATTGCCCTGAATGTCGTAGTGTTGTTGACTTTAAAACACTTAATATTACAAATATTGATATGGTTAATAAGAAACCTGAAGAAATTAATGAAAATATACCAGAACCGAGTGGTACAATAGAAGTACTTATAGATAATACCACAATTAAAGACCTTACACCTTTAGAAAAGAAATTAGGTTATGAATGGAAATCAAAATGTATTAATAAATATGGTAGTAAAATGTCAGCACTAGTAGAATATTTACACAATTTATTTATAAATCCTTTAAATCGGGTTATTATTTTCAGTCAATATGATAAAATGTTAAAAATGATTGGAAAAACATTAGATGAATTTAATATTAAATTTATATATTGTTCTGGAAACAACTATGTGATTAATAAAAATATTAATAAATTTAAAAAAGATGATACATATCGTGTTATTATGTTAAGTAGTGAGAGAAGTAATAGTGGAAGTAATCTTACCGAAGCAAATCATATTATATTTATTGATGTATTACAAAGCGAAATTGAAAATACTAAAGCTGTTGAAGCACAGGCTATTGGTCGTGCTGTTCGCTTAGGACAAAAACTACCTGTTAAAGTTGTGCGATTTATTACTAAAGATACAATTGAAGAAGACCATTTTAATACACATAGATACGATATTAATATTTTACAAGCATAAATAATTAAAACTTATTTTTTAAAACCTTATTTTTTTAAACTTATTTTTTTTGTGTAATATAAGTATATTGATACACACTTTTCAAATTCTAAATTTTATTATCAATTATTAATTATTTTAAATGCATGTGTCTTACAAAAGTAAAAATACTATGAAGAAGTCTAAATCTTCAAAAGGGTATAAATCTTCAAAAGGGTTTAAAAGAGTTAAAACTCCTAAAAACACTAAAACAAAAAACGTTTAACGCATAAAAGTAAAAATAGTTCAATTGTTAGAAAAATGACTGGGGTAGGGTAAATTATATTTATAATTATAATGAAAAGATTAATAGGCAAATAAGTATAAATGAAGATAAAACTTTACTTTATATTGCTTTAGCAAAAGACAATAATGAGTTTAACCTTCTTATTAGTCCAATATAGTATAAAATGTATGTATCTTTTAACTCATCAAAAGAAACCATAACACACTATAAAAATTTATTTACTATACCAAAATATACATCTATAACATTACCTTATGTTATTTTATTAAATGATGGTTCTAACAAAATAATATATGGTATGTCACACTCTATACTTTTTAAACCTATTTTTGGAGAATCAGCTATAATTGTAAAAATAGAACCAACCATTTTAGCATTATATTATCAATCAAAAAGAAATATACAACAACAATTACTTAACGGTGAGAAAATAGATTTATATATATTACCTGATGAAATTCAAAATGATATAACTATCACTAAATTACGTACTAATAATAGACATATAAAATAATGTATATTAATTAGAAATCAGCCTCTAAATCAAACTCTTTATCTTCTTCTTTACCACAAACTCCAGCCTTACTATAATTACTCACTCTATCTTCAAAAAAATTAGTTTTATTTTCAACACTAATATTTTCCATAAAATCAAAAGGATTGGATACATTATAGATTTTATTATAACCTAATTGTATTAATAATCTATCACCAACAAATTTAATATATTGTTTCATCATATCAACATTCATACCTAACATAGAACAACTAATGCTATCTGTAATAAAAACAGACTC
>Ga0209491_10005144_pt1 | contig 19447 bp, 19 predicted proteins | sample BON02_FD_187213 | JGI IMG/M metagenome (GOLD analysis project Ga0209491, IMG submission 187213) | Freshwater microbial communities from Lake Bonney liftoff mats and glacier meltwater in Antarctica - BON-02 (SPAdes) (version 2) | ecosystem: Environmental > Aquatic > Freshwater > Ice > Glacier... | reverse complement strand
ATATACATACAGATATGTATGTATATGTATGTAATATATGTAAGAGCCCCTATGCGTCCATGCCCATCGGGCAGGAGGTGCACGCAGAGGCCTTTGCACTCGAAAGGCGCACAGTATGCATGTTTATATTATACAGTATGTATACATATATTATATGTATACATATATATGCATATTATACCGTAGCTGCTGGGCGGGAAGTTCACACAGAGGCGCGCAGTATATATATGCACTTTATACAGTATACATTTGTATATTATATGTATATATACACATATATCATACCGTGCCCGCAGGGTAGGAGGTGCACACAGAGGCTTGCAAACTCGAGAAAGTGGTGGTGGAACAATGAGCTTGCTACTGAATCGCCTAGATAACATCACCGTGGAGCTGACTTTTGAGAATATCTACCTGCGCACTCGAGTATTGCCCGCGCGGACACTGCGCGCAGCCATAGAACACGGGCGTGCCCGGCACGGGAGTGAAGGAGCCATTGCGACACGCCGTGCATGCTGCAGCGTGTTCTGCAGAAAAGGTGCCCGCCGCGCAGGCGCCACAGATGCGCGACCCCTTCAAATCTGCATATGACCCCGCCGCACACTCTAGGCATGCTAGGGATGCAGACGAAGGGGCGTGGAAGCCTAGCGCACATGCTCGACAGGTGGTAGACCCAATCAGATGACTGCTGCTGCCAGCAGGGCACGGTGTGCAGGGGAGGTGTGGGGTGTCGAGCCCCGCAGCAAGCGACGCTTGACCGGGCAGACAATTGCGATAGCACTGCTCCACAGATGTTGCGCCCGCCGACAGGGTGCGCATACTCACGCTCGGCGCACTTGCCGCAGCCTGCGAAGCGGCAGCCACTGGCGCATAGATAGCACTCATGTAAGCCTCACTCAAATTCACTGCCGCTTCTGGAAGCCGAATACCTGCCGCTAGCGCCCCAGCATCGACAGGACACATGAAGCAGGCAGTGGCAGCGGAGGCTCCTTGATACGACTGCGCCGGACATTCCGTGCACACAGCCGTGCCCGCTAAATCTGCAAAAGATCCCGCTACACACTCTACACATCCCACTGCCCCTCCTTCCTCTCCAGTCTGCGCGCCTTCAGTCGCTGACCCTGGTACACACAACTGGCATAGTATGGTAGCAGGCAGTGGTGCGAAGGCACCCGGAGCGCAGGCCTCACAAGGCTGCACACCGCCAACACCAACAGCACCGGCTAGGCACTTGAGCTGGCAACTGGTCATACCATCAGTGATAGTTGAAGCATTACTGGGGCAGAGAGTGCATGCAGCAGCACCCGCCGAGGGGCTAATGCTGCCCTTCTCACATTTGCTGCATATCGTGAAGGCTTGTCCAGAGTATGTTCCCGGGAAACAATGCTGGCAGGTAGACCCAGCAGTTTCGCCCGAAAAGGTGCCCGCTAGACAGCCGGCACATGCTGCTGCCCCCCCGCCTGGAATCAGTGCTGTGTCCAGATTTGCAAAGGAGCCCGGTGGACACGGGTGACATTCAGCCGACTGGGCGTCGGGAGAGGTGTAGCCTATTGGGCAGGCCTCGCATACGACGCCTTTTGCGTCGAGAGTCTTCGTGCCTGGCGGACACACCAGTGCCTGCTCGTTAGAATTCGTGTCACGATACCAGTTGCCCATTGCAACGATGGCAGAGGTGTTGAGAGAGGTCGCGGAGATGGGGCACGCCACGCCGCTTGCTGGTGTGTGGCCATCGACGCACGGATCATTGATGTGATTATTGAAGTAGCGCATCAAGAACTTTTCTGGGGGAATTGACTCCGTGACGCCACTTTCGGCATTGTTGAGATCCTCCAATGACAGCTGGTAGATTTGTATGGCAAAAATGCGGCGGTCCTGAATCGACGCGCTGCCAATGTAGCCCGTTGACTTGCGGTTCACTAGCCCTTCTAGACGCACCTTGAGTCGCTGTGCCAACTGCGTCTCATTCCAAGTAGGAAACAAGTTGAGGTCATTCTGGCTCGAAATAGGCGCGGTAGTCACCAAATCCAACACTCTTTTTGGGTCAAACTCTGCTTCCTCTTCGGCATCTCTCAAACCCCACCTAGTTCCAGTCCTAAAGGATGTGAGCACTCCCACCCTGCTCAGCGGTCTGTGTGCGGGCCTTGGCTCGCTGAGCCCATACTCAAGTGGCTGGGGAGCCTTGGCATATCTCAAGCGACGCACTGCCGCGGGGTACGGGCCGGTTTTTGTGAAGGTGTCGTTGCCAACCGTTTCAGTCCAAAGGCTGTTGTATACGACCATAGTGTTGTTGTCGATTTCCACATCTGAAGCGTCAAAGCCTTGTGGAAAGATGATTCGAATCACGGTGGCAATGTTCTCGTCATGATGCAGAGCGCCCAGGAGTGGGTAGTGGTAATACGAGTCGGACTCTGCATTGCAGGGCAGTGAATCGCCCGGTCTGCAAACATCGCAGATGAAAGTCTTTGCGTAAGAAGTACTTTTCTCGTTGAACTTGCATCTGGGGCCAGGATATACATCCATTGTCACGTCGACACCTGTGGTTTCGCCAGCACCAAGCCGCTCAAGAGAAATGTTGGCGTTGATGGGCAGGACGCACGGCAGCACTGCGTCAGACTCGTCCTCCTTGGTGTCGCACTGCGTAAACCGTACTAACGCTGAGCCCCGCACTGAGTTATCGGTGAGCATTGCGGCTACACGAGAGGTTGTGCTTTGTGTCACCCACATTGATTCGATTCTTGCCTCTACCGAGGACAGTTGCAATAGGGCGAGAGCACACCATATAAAACCACTCGGCACCCATGTTTGTCTCGCACTACTCGCTGACAGCACTGGCCCATATTGTGCCGCTCCCTGGACGGTTGGACGGCAGTCCGAAGGGCATGGAGATTCAACACTTCTTTTGGCGCATCTCCTTTGGTCACTGCTCCCGAGCCGCGACCGCGCGCATCGTCTCTCTTCCTGTGCAGGCTTCCCCCCCATACGTTGGTACCAAGTGGGTTCTGAAGAAGAAGAAAGCGTTTGCTGCGACATGTCATTGTCGCTCTGCATAGCATGCGGTGCCATGATAGCGATGTAGAGCAGTTTCTTTGCTTCTGTGAAAATATTTCTCTAGCTCATGCATCCGTGCGTCTGGGACTCCCACCACGTTCTTACGTGATGATCGTTCTTCTTCCCCGCGATCGTATTGCGTTGTCCATTGACGTCTTAAAATATGAGTCGACGTCGCCGTGACGAGGGGATGGTTAGATCGGCCAACCGGGTCAGGATTAGCAGCCTAAACCTATGTCAAAATGAAGCCTCTTTTCTGAAATCCCATCACAAAGTCAAAAACGACAGTTCTTCAATCTCAGAGTGATGTACATCAAACGACAGATAAAGACGTGCCATTGACGCCAATTTTGTTTGTTAGTGCATTAGCCTCCGACAAGTTTGTTTGTCTGACTCGTCATACTGACGAGTTTTAGGGACACCGCGACGCGCTCGAACGGATTCAAGGTCATCAAGACCAGAGCTCGTCCGATCCGCGCGCGTGTGGCATCTATGGGCGACTTGCTATGTCTATTCACAGGAGCTGCGCCGTCAGGTCGGGGGTTAACAGGAAACGACACAGAGATTGGGTCCATATGAGACCTGAGTATTTTGATGAGATGCAGATGCATGAGGATTTTCCTGTGATGGCTGCTTTGCGATGGGATAGTCTGTGGTCCTCTGCATGCCGTGGATGGAAGTCCTCTGTATGAAGACCCTGCAGAGGTGCGGTCTGCGGATCGACCCTGTGCACTTGATATGTGCAACACAGCCAGGAGTTTCACACACGAGTCCAATACATGTGTAATTAGAAGGTGGGTGTTCCTAATTCTTGGCTTCATTGACCTACTGTCTTGTATCCCGCCCCCTACCACCCTCCTTTCGACCATCTTTGGGCGGGGCGCAGGGTCTTGGCACAGCCCCAGAACGCAGTAGGTCCCAAAATGTAAGAAGAGGTCCTACCGTTTTGGTGCACTGCAATTCGTTTGCACGCACCGCCGAGCGTGTGCGACAATGCCCCGACTGACTTTGTTCTGTACAATCCCGAGATGCTCAGCGCATTTTCAACGATTTTGAGTGAACGAAAGGCTTCAAAGAGAGAATTTTTCGATATATGGTTTAGTCTGGTAATCCTGAACCGACTGGCCAGTCTAGGATGGTCACAACCCAACTTTGTAGAATTGTGGTCGGTATCTCGTCCCAGATTGGCCGAGATGGCCATCGAGATATGGTTGGTGTGTCAACTTACGGGAAATTATTCGAAACCTCCTCGATTCGATGAAACCTCCAGGTTCGAATCATTGTGCAGATACTCGGAGATACAAGTATCTCAGAGCATCTCAGAGAGTGAAATTGGAAAGAGACCTGCATTGAGTAGAAAGAGGTCTGACATTTTGAATATTTGGCAGCAATCCTAGAATCTAGGTTGTAAATAACAATTGAAATCAAAATTGTCTACCCACGGGAAAATAGTGGTCATAGTTGATCACACTTGAGCAGTGATAACGACGAAATCGGCTCACGGAGTCGCCTGTACCAGCCTCAGACGCTTGGGCCATCCGGCCCGGGCCTTGGACTGAGTACCAAGAATAATTTTTGTTTTTTTCCTTTTTTCCTCAGTGACCATCCCCTCGCCGTGACTCATATTGGGGAGCGCACTCGAAAGAAAGAATAAAAGTTCTGCTGTAATTGGGTTGCTAACTATGTGGCGGCATAAAACCCCAAAAACTAAAAAAACATTCGGGGGGGGACTCCCTGGTGTGTTGTAGTCCCCCCCTCAATCATAGGCTCGCGACGGTAACACCTACGATTGGCGCGCAGCAGCGTGGGTAGCGACACCTACAGTACCTCTCTGAATACCAAGACATGACTAGAATTGTTGGCTAGCGTGTTCTTGTTTGTGGCCATATGCTTAGGGGACACCAGTACAGATGTTTTAATATGTCCTAGTGTCTTTCCCAGAAATCTCTCTCAGAGTCGTGCCGAAAAATCCGAATTACTCGGACGAATCAGCGCTTCAGAGTTAGATACCCAACCTTGGCACCCTGCCAATAGTAGCCTTGGTCTCCCTTGCACCCATTTCTTGTCTGTTTGCTTGTTTCTATGATTCTGTGTCGTGTGGGTATGCTTTGTTCTCTACCTGTCTTTATACCTGTGTTGCGAGCGCTGCGTGTTTGGTGTTAGGTTCTGTACTCATAGCCACTATTTCAAGTTACATTTTTAAAATACGAGTCAACGTCGCCGTGACTCATATTGGGGAGCGCCCTCAAAAGAAAAAATGAACCTGAAAAGGCGCAATGATGAGTTTTGCGAACCGCGGAGAACGGAGGCGCACCTGGCTGAGGGCGCTGCCAAGGACACTGGATATGTGCCCGCAACCGTCCTTCTGGCCCGTGTCGCTTTTTTTCGCCGCTCGCAACAGTGTGATCGTTAGTGCCGTTTTCCACCTTAGGCGAGGGCTGCATTTCTCTGGTGGCTGAGGTTGAGCCTCGACCTCTGCATCCTGCGGAGGCGAAAGCGCTAGTAGGGCCATTGTCAAGAGAAAAATGATCCTTCTGATGCCCCGCAAGTCAGTGCTCAAGGCAAAACAGGACGCGTTCGAGCATATCTATGGGCAACGACGGACGGTGGTCAAGCCTGAGCAACTGAGTGACAGGCAGCGGCTGTCAACCTGTACTACAGAGCAACACCCCGGGTGATCCACATACAATCCACCCTCACATGCTTTGCTCTGTGCGTACAATATGAATAGCGCTCCTGCATGAATACATGTATCATCATGATGCTTGCGCATGCCCAACATCAATCCCTAGTGTTCGCGAACAAAACAACGCTTGCTGTCACTGGTGCATCCGGACATGTGAGTGCGTATGGGCTGCTTGGAGGGTGTGCACATGCGCTTCTGAGCATGTGGGTGCATGCATACTTCTTTCCTGCGATATGCAACGAACGCTGGGCACTGATTAGTTTTGGTGACATTTGTGGGTCTGCTTGTCATTGCATTTGCGGTTATACTCTCACCATTCTCCCTCCCCATACCCCGAGCCTCCCCTACTACCTTCGGACCAAGCATCCCTTGTGTCCTCTTTGCACGTTCAAGATCTTTGGGGGGGGACTCCCTCCCTCGGAGCGCGGCGGCAAACTTATGAATGGCGCGCGGCAGCACCGACTTTGTTTGTCTTCGTGCTCATCGCTACCATGGCCTGCCAAGATCTGACACCTGGCCTCGCACCCTCACAACACCCTTGCATGCAACCACGCTTCACTCCCACCTCCTCCCCGCCCACACCCCTGCACCTCATAGCCATCTCTCATTTGGCTATAAACTGACTGTCACCACGCGCACAACTGGGCTAGCCCCAAACGTCGCTAAGGACAGAGCCCCTCCACATCCCCTCACGCTTTGGCAAAGAATACAAAGAGCCTTGGTTGTACCCCTCTCCTCCCCTCACCAAAGAGCGTTCGTCTGTGGGGCGTGCATAGGCACTGCACAGGTTGGCGTCTTGTTAACTTCCCTTTTCAATCAACTCTTCAAACGGTCAAGGTTGCATTTTTTCGATATATGTTTGACGTGATACTTGTGACACATAAAACTATGATGACAATATCGGGTACCCACATACAGGGTCTACACAGCAACCAGGTACGCCACCATATTCAATTGACCTGTTGACATGTCGTGTCTGTTTTGTTAAACATATGATGATCACCACCCAGGTACGCCACCATACCCTTCTTGATCTGTCAACATGTTATGTCTCTTCTGTTAAACATGATAATGCGTCAGTGCTTCCCCCGACTCTGGTATGAACCCTATTGATTGATTGATGTTGCCTTTATTATTTCGTAAGAAATAGTCTAGTAGCTTTGCTGGAAGCTCTATGTGCTCGAATCTGTTCTTTTAGATTCGTGAATATCTGTTTTTTTCTGACATTTTTTTTTTTTGTGTGTGTGCAAGGTCTCTAACAAAGCCTTTCTCCCGCCTCTCTCAACCAGGCTCCTGTGCCTGGTTGTCTCCATTCCTCTTGTGTGCTGAGTGAATATGTGTGCTTGTGTGTTTGTGCCTCTGTATGTGCACGTGAAAATGTGTAGGTAAAGTGATAAATATTTAGCAAATATAAGATAAATATTTAGCAAATATAAGCAAAACCGTGACAACGTCACAGTATTAACATAGACAACAGAAATAGATGTTTATAGTACCCATTGTATGCGCGTGGTCTAGGTCTCTGTCTTTTTTTAGTGAGCTGGTCTGTGATCTGCTGCCAAGACGGTTGTTTGATGGCTTTTGCTAAAGGTGCATTGCCCGAAGAGTATCTCAGTCACAATTCAAGTTTTGACGAGCAATACTTGGGAGGACACTAGGCTTATTTGATGCCTTTCCTACCCTAGTGGGGGGGCATCATTGATCCCTGGGCACTACGTTTCTTGATAGTTAGGGAGATTGATTGTGGGAATTAGTTAGCCCGAGGATACATGCTAGCCCACCAACATTGTGATCTGTTTTACCCACTAGGTTGGGGATCTGATTGGGTCTACCATAAACTAGGTAAAGCTCTGGTCCTCCGGTCCGGGACAGGTTCTTGGGTCCTAAGTGGCTAATCGGGTGTTCGCCATTCACTTAGTCCAGTGATTAGGTTGGGTCTTCGAAACCCAAGAAAGAAAGAAAGATGAAAGTTGAGAAATGATGGGGTCGACCATCAACTAGGTAATGCTCTGGTCCTCCGGTCCAAGACAGGTTCGTGGGTCCTAAGGGGCTAATTGGGTGTTCGCCATCCGCTTAGTCCAGTGACTCGGATTAGGTTGGGTCTTCGAAACCCAAGAAAGAAAGAAAAAAAGAAAGAGAGAAAGTTGCTTGGCGGAGGACACGACAGCATGTCACAGTGCTTGACGTTAACTGTACATTGACACTCGGTGCGGTGCCGACCGACGACCTCAGGTGTGTCCCCCGTTGCAACTGCCCTAATGTTAGGTTTGTCTTTCAAACAAGACACTTGCATTGTTAGTCCACCGTCACTCCTCCGTGAACTCAAGTGACTCACGCAGTAGTGTTGACTCGCTCCTACGTGGAATCGTCACACAGTAGCCCTTTCGTTTCAAAAGATCTAAAAAATAACATTTTAAAATCAAGCCTGAGTGCGTGTCGACTACACGCATATACCACAATACATACAAACATGTGACATGAATTGCGGGAGTGCCTTCGAGCCAGGTGCTTCCGGGCTACCTTAATACTGAACCCCATTTGTGTGCGTTCCTGATGTAATTGGCGTGCTAGCTGTGTGGATTCAAAAACAAAACAAAAAAAAGAGAGAGAGCTGAAAAGTTGATCGAAGCAAACTTCCCCCCCCACGGGGGGGGCTTCTCTTTTCTTTTGTTTCAATTTCGAAGAGGCGGGAGGAAGAGGACCCTCCCTCAAACCACCCACTGGGTGTGATATTTTTATGGGGGGGGTTCGTTCTCCCGCAGTCCCGCCTCTTGAAACCAAAACATGCTGAAAAAGGATGCCCCCTTGGGGGCAGGGGGGGGAGGGTGCTGCAATCGAATTATTTTCGAATATTCCTTGGTGAAGTCCCTTTACAAATTTGAGGACCAATCAAGGTTATATCTTGTTTTGAGGGTTAGCCACTGACTTCGCTTAGAGTCTATCGTGCCCAGGATGGGCGCAATAGAAATTGAGGTATTTCAACTAACTTGAAAAAAAAGCATTCGAATTTTTGCCAGATGATGCGTTTCACTAAAGTCGTGTAATTTGGCTGCATTCTGACTACAGGGTGGTTCCAGGACATGGAAACCACCGAAATAGCCCAGCCAGCGTGTTTCTAAGCACACACCGATGAAGCCAGCACCCAGCCTGCCAGCGTTGATTGTTTTTTGTTGTTTCTTGTTTCTATAAACCATTAAGAAACTGCCGCCCCAGCCAGCAAGTTTCTAATGTATAGTGCAAGAAACCGGCCAAAAAATGTTTCTATATTGAGATTTAAATATTTCTATATTGAGACTTTATGTTGGATTTTTGGAGAGATTTTACGTTGTTTTTTTAAAGAAATTTTGCGCGCAGATAAATATCCGCATCGTATTACCTTGCTTCCGACGAGTGATTCCTCCCACATCTTCTTATACACACAGCGATCTCCGACTCTCTTGATTAGCAGAACCGCGAGATTCGCAAGGTACACGACGAGTCGAGCGTGGGTAGTGTATATGCTTACTTAGGTGAATCTTCAATCAAATTCCAAACCAAATCTATTGGGGCCGTGGAATCCATAACGGTTCCTTTCTTTCTAGAAAGTGATCTATACATAAAACGAACTAGTCACGTCTCCATATCTGTCTCCACGCGAATGACCTTTGAGCGATAGCAACAATGGTCAGGCCGTAGATAAACCGTGTCTTGACTAAACTCAAGAAGAATACGGATTCGCTCTCCCCCTTCATTCCTGTGTGTGTGACACACTAAACACAGCAGCGCGACAGCACAACAGATTAATAGCACAACAAGAGTGAAGTCTGAATCCTGTATACATACACACAGTCAGTGGCTCCCCCGTCGCATGACTCCTCTTTTATGCCCTTGTCCAGCAGTCGAACTAATGTCATGTCACTATTTCGGTTATTCCTGGGTAAAGTCCCAGTACTAATTTGAGGACCAATCAAGGTTATCTCATGTTTTGAGGGTTAGCCACTGACTTGGCCTAGAGTCTATCGCACCCAGATTAGGCGCAATAGAATTTGAGGCATCTTAATCAACTTGAAATAAAAACTTTTGAATTTTTGCAAAACAGTACGTTTCACTAAAGTCGTGCAGTTTGGCTGCGTTTCGGACTAGTCCTGCCACTGCCCGTGATAGGGGGTATTTGACCCAGATACCCCCATTTTTTTGATTTGTAACAACTTGAAAAAGATTTTGCCAATGTTTGGTTGAAGAACTGGAAAGTTCTAAACTAAGCTCTCTTATTTGCGATAAGGTCTCTTTCGCAGGCGCTCAGGCTAGTGTCGCAACGCGATGTCTTTCGTATCACAGGCGCCTGGCAGAGATGCATACTTTCCTGAGCCAGGAGAACTTTTACTGCTGCAGCTCGAGTGAGCCGGCGGCTGAGGGCATGGGTAGGAAGGCATGTGCGCGAAGATAAATCTCCGCATCGTACTACCTCGCTTCCAACGAGTGACTCCTCCCACATCTTCTTATACACACAACAATCTCCGACTTTCTTGATTACAGGACAAACTCAAGAGTTTGTCAAGACTAGTTTGTAGCTAAAACAAGTTGTTCATAATATGACTCTCATTTGGACTCGGAATCAGACGAGATGCCCGGGGTTGTCACTTGAGTGGTGGTGGCGTCACAGTAACTTTGTTGCGCCTTCATGCACCCAAATAAAATTCAATGTGTTGCATCAAACAGAATTGTTCTAGGTTTTTGTTTCCGTCACGGTGTTCCTCTGACTCGGGTGCCCTTTTTCAATGTTACTCCCACCTGCCTGTCCAAGTAACCCCCGCATTCTTGGGATACCCACTCGCAGTTCTTTTCCCTTAATTTGTACTCTCAAAATAACACAACAGGACAACTCCTCTGCGTGGTTGCTTTGTTTGAGGAATCCGAACCATTTGGATAAGCAACAAGTTGCCCTGGGCATCTGGTTGCCCTGGAACCCACATCTGAACCCATCGAATCACAGGTGCCTGCCAGTCAAGGTGGTTTTATGCAAAAGCTGCGGCAACAGACATTTTTTGCGGGTGGGGGGGGGAGGGGACTTGCTTTAGGTGAGGCATATATGTTTGTGTGTGTGTGAGCGCGTGTGTATGTATGTGTGCATGTGATTGTGTGTGCGTGTGTGCGTGTGTGTGTGTGTGTGTTTATCAGTATTATTCTTTACACGACCCCACAATTGCTGGGCGTTGTGCAATATTCGTGGGAGATACACGGGTGGAGCTGGTGCCAGTGGCGCGCATCACGAGCGTCTCGGCGACGCCGCTCGCCCAGACCCCTCCCATTTTCATCAAGCCCCGGGCCCCCCAGACCGGATCAAAATTATTCTCACGTGAGGCCGACGTACTAGTACTCTGGCCTATCGACAGTAGACTCAGATCTGAGATGACACTGGCCAGGACGGTGGGGTTTGTTCGTGGATTACAGACCGCCTCGCCAACCCATCGAGTGAATAATTAGTGGAATTGAGCTACACCTGATGCGGAATTATGAGCCCTTCTGATCTCCGGGTTGGCCCACTTAGCAGTCACGATACACTTCTTCAGTACTACGCCTGTGGACTAATAACTTTGGACCCTGTAATTTTGGAGGCGGGCAGGAAGTTTAATTTTGAACTTGAAAAGGATGAAACCCCTAAATTGTTTGCTGTTTCTGTTGAATATTCGATGTTTCCGGTGATTTCCAAATTTGTTGAGGTTGTTTCCTGCTTCTTTCAAATCGAAGGGTCCAAAGTTATTTGTCCACAACTGCCAGTGTAGCTGTACTAGGGACACTGCCGATGGCCCAGCCGGTGACCCAGGACATGTCCGCTCAGATGCGGGGTGCGGCCAGACGTTTTTGGATGCAACTTCTTTCTTTCTTTCTGTCCTGGTTGTGGCAAATACCCAACTTAATGTGGGGTTTGGTATTTTTTCACATCATGTCTCCAAAAGGATTTCCGCAAGGATCCGCAGGTTGAGCCAAAGTTCTGTAGGTCTCTTTTGACAACCAAATTCGTCGATGTTGCTCCATTCGGTGCAGTAATAAACATCTGGAATCTTTCCTGATGACAACAATTATGCGACGTTTCAAAACGACGTGTTCGATCGATCGTTTGCTCGATCAAATTTGCATGTGCTGTAGTAAAATGAACCGACGAAGTTGTCTGTATTATCAAAGAATAGTCCAGGCTTTTCACATCAGATTGGCAATATGGCCATTTGGACAAAATAACATCGCCAAAGAGAAAGGTTGTGGATTCGACCCGCTCGCTGGACATTTCTTCACAGATGATAGTATCATATTATTCCACTGCACAATTTTTTTGAAGACAATCATAATCCCAAAATGCAAGAAAAGTCATTAAGTATACACAACATAGCATGACATGGGAGTCGAACCCTGGGTCCCAGGATCAAGACATACGTAGATCCCCCAACTTTGCCACAAGTGCAACATCAGTACACGTTGCAAATATGTGAATTTGTGGATCATATATACATGTCACGCTGGTTAATTTTACTACAGTGCAAATGAATGAGATTGAACCAACACGATCGAATCCGGCTGTGTTCCCAAAAATTCGCAACATGGAAATCGCTACGACTACGTAGCAAAAACACCTCGTGATGTCGAATTGAAAAATGACATTGTCTGAAAACTCGTCGTTTCAAGACCCCAACTTGCTTTTTCCGACAACCTCGCCGAATCTTTTTAGAGAACTTCGAGAGTCACGGTCACCGCAGAGTCCGCAGGAGCGCTGCGCGACTGTGCGAACGTCGTGCGCACAGAGACAGAAAATTATTTTTGCACGCAAATTTGCTATAAGTTCCTAATATCAGCCTGAGATTGTAGAGGAGACTGAGATCTAGGTCTGTGCACTTTTTGGGAACTTGCGAAAAGAGAACCGCTGAGTAAAAGCGAATTCCGAAAAAAAACGCGTTTCGCCTGCAGAAAAAATCAGATTTTGCCATCACTTAAGGGAAATATAAAAGCAAGTACCCCAAAAGTGCATAGACCTAGATCACAGTCTCCTCTACATTTTGATATTGTGAACTCATAGCAAATTCTTACGGGAAAATAATGTCCTAGCGCTCGGCGTTTGCTGTCCCGGCACCACAAAGCGTGTTCCGCATATGAGCAACCGCAACTGAAATTGGGTGAGAAAATCGAATCTGGGCCTTCGAGATTCGTCGACGACTATGCGTCACAGTGCAAAATTCAAAGATACCCAACCCCACCTTAATCACTGTACTATGCAGATTGTGCGCATCCAATTAATCACGTAGGACCCAAGAAACCGTGACTGTCCCGCTCCATTCACCCAAGAATGGAGAACCGCCCAAGGATGGAGAAATCGCACCGTGACTCTGATCGGCCACGAACCGCTGATATGTAGTAAAATGTGTTTCACAAAAACGGAATTAGTCCATTAATAAGAACCAATGGTGCAATGTTTGAGTCACTTTCATATTTAAATTCAGCAGGGGTTTATATTAGACTAAAACATATGTACTCAGTAATCTCAGTAAAGCTCGATTCACTACCTGGCAATACTAAAAAGCAGGAAATCGACCCGTTCGTGGCCGATCAGATTGCGATTTCTCCATCCTTGGGCGGATCGCCGCGGCACTCTTGTTGTCCACGAACCGCTGATATGTAGTAACATGTGTTTGACAAAAACGGAATTAGGTCAATGATCAGAGCCGATGGTACAATATTTTAGTCACTTGTATATTCAAATTCAATTCAGTGGAGTCTATATTAGCCTAAAATATATGTACTCAATAATGTCAGTAAATCTAAATTCACTACCTTGCAATACTAAAAACTTAGCAGGGAATCGACCCGTTCGTGGCCAACCAGAGTGTGATTTTTCCATTCGTGGGCGATACCGACCTTCGACTCGGAGGAAAAAGGGGGAAAACACAGCGGAAGCACCGCAAGAAAGCTTGTGACTGAAAGAGCGGAATATGGACTTAGGGCTCAATGTTAAGCATCAATTGATCTTCGGTCTCATCTCACTAACAACAGCTTTGGAAACAATGCAACACATGTTGAGTGCCGTGTGAATGAAAATCATATGAGCGAAGAGATTATTTGGTAAATCGAGCTCTTTGCATCCTTGGGATATGCACTATCAGTTTCCAATTAAAACTCTACCCCCAATCTTATTCAAGAGAGAACCAAGCAATAAAGTGTAGTGACGACACTCCCACGAACAAGATCTGCCGCACGCCACGGGCCGACCACGAACAGAATCGGATCACGAACCATCAGAAGGATAGTCAAAGAAGGGGCAGAGAAACTTGTGTGTTGTGTCGAACTGTTAATCGGATATGATGCAGGGGAAAGCTTTTGTATTTTGGGACCAAGATTTGAAATTGAGAGGTTTCAGTTTACATGATTCTGTGAATTTGCTTTGCTGCTGTTGAATCTCAGAACAGTCAATGGAGGGTACTCAGATTCTTTATCTTGCAAACTAAAAAATATTTTCAGCTGCAAATCTTCTTCTTTCATGGTTGCGGCGGCAGCAACGCTACAAAAGCAGGTATTTTACATTTACATAACAGAATTCAGGCTCGCTAGTCGGTTCCAAAATTATGAATACTGACAATTTTACACTTCCGACACAAACATAGGACATGGGCAGTTCAGACACGCTTGTCGGTTCCAAGTTGGAAGTCCTGCTTGACAACATCGGCGTTGCTCTTCTCCAACCCAGCCCTGCGTATCCTCTCCCTGTCACGCATGAATCTCGCCTACGCACAAGATACAGCACGCGAGTCAGAGTGCTGAATGCGGTGAGTATTGTGATGTAAGCGTGAGGCTGTGCGTGAGATATGTGACACGAGGTGTCACGGTGCAAAGCTGAGGCCCAATTCAATGTCAGCTGTCTTTTGCAAAGCAGCCCTACAAAGACAAATTTCCTTTTGAAAAAAAAAAACACACCTGAATAGAATTATCCTCTTCTTCGCCATCCGATGCGGGCTGTTTGGCATTTTCCTTCGCTTTCGCGAGGGCAATCAACGCGTCACTCTCAGCGCCGACTTTGGCGCCCTGATCAAGCCACCCCTGTGCTTTGGCCTGCATGAGCCTGTGGTGTAAGGTGCTACAGGCTTGCCGTTTGAGTTACCAGACACAACACGCTCTTCGTTTGTGCCAAACCCGGAATAATAATCATCAAAATGTATCAAAAAATTAAATGAAATGAAATTCCAAAACGATAATAAAACTTTGGTACCATCCACCTTCGTATGATATTCATCAACAATCACCCTCAGTGTGTGGAAAGAAGGTGCAAATGTGGAAGGAATACACGCAGGCAACAAAGTACTACAGTACAGTATGCACTACATTGTGCTCAGTCTGGAGACTTCGTGTCTTCATCCTATGCCGTGCACAAATATCTACGCACACACACACCTTGGCGAGCTCAGCTTCCTGGTCAATTTCGCCATCGTACCAGCCCATCCGCGCTTGTGTTTCGTCGTCGTACAGTTTTTCCATCGGCGGCGGCACCCCTGTGTGTTTTGTTTTGCGCTTTTGTGAGCACACGTATGCATACCATACGTATTTGTACACATACATATATCTACACATGATACGTAAATATATAATGGTGAGATATAAACACGACAGTGATTTAACAACCAACCTATACCTGCAGGTGCTTGGCTATGTGTGCATACAAAAACATTTCTTGCACGTTTGTGTTCGTGTATGTTTAAATATATTGGGAGGATGAAAGCATGACTGTGGCATTAACGACACGCCATGTGTTAAGTCCTCCCCTGTGGTCTCGGAAGAGTTTAAAAGGACTGAAGCATATCATGGGAGAACGCAGCTCCTGGTAAGATCTTCCTAATGTGCAAATGTATGTGCTAGTAGGTGGGATTGCTCGTGCTAGGATGACTTGTATGATAGTATGTAATTGTGTGTGTGCGTATACATTTGGGCATATCATCGATATAGTTTTGTGATATGCTCGATGCATCTGGTGCGTGTTTGTATATTGGGAGGATGAAAGCATGACTGTGGCATTAACGACACGCCATGTGTTAAGTCCTCCCCTGTGGTTCTCGGAAGAGTTTAAAAGGACTGAAGCATATCATAGGAGAATGCAGCTCCTGGTAAGATCTTCCGTGTGTATGCGTGACTATGTAGAAATAATGTTTTTTATTTCTTGCTGATGCAGCTGGTGCGTGTTTGTATATTGGGAGGATGAAAGCATGACTGTGGCATTAACGACACGCCATGTGTTAAGTCCTCCCCCATGGTTCTCGGAAAAGTTTAAAAGGACTGAAGCATATCATGGGAGAACGCAGCTCCTGGTAAGATTTTCCTTGGAGGCACGTGTATGTGCATATATACGAGAAAGCTCGAGCTCGGATCATTCGTGTAGGTAAATGTTACACGCATGTGTAAAATGTTATACTCGTGTGCATGTCACACCCTTTTGTCTATATGTGTCTATGTGGGCGCTTTAGCACATACGTAAGAACATACACACAGGTGCACATACCAAAAGCCTTGATATACTCCTTCTGCCAGGCATCTTCAGTGACGTCGGACTCTACCGTAGCACAATCAATCAGCTCTCCGCGCACAGCAGTATGAAACTCCGATATTTTCTGTATTTGTTGTCATCACAAATGCTGTGAAAACAACATGTGCATTGTTCAGTTGTTTCTGTTTTTAGATAGTAATCACTTGAGTATGGAAAAACGCACACAATCTTGTGCACACATACGCAAACACACTACCATCGCCAAGAAAAGGTTGCAACCAAAACACGAACAAAATCATGCACACATGAAAGTACACCATCATATGCACACAGTCACGTACCTCGCCTACTTTGGTTACTTGTCCCTCCATCGTTGTCTTGTCGATTTCGTTGCTGTCCTGCATGTTTTTGTGTTTGTGTGTTCGCGTGCTTGCATCAGTCGGTTTTGTTGGTGCACAAGCATTATTGCTGTGAAAGGAGAGGATTGTGTCACAGCGAGTCTTCAGAATGCCTCGTCCCTGCGGAAGTTTTTACGGCTCGGACGTCTTTACAAATCGGACGTTTTTAGCCTGCGGACGCTGTTACCATGGTAACAGATCTGTAAAAACGTCCGCAGCGTGAAGACGTCCTCGCTGTAAAGACGTCCGATCTGTGAAGGCGTCCGATCTGTAAAAACGTGAATGGGTGCCCTCATCAAAGATATGTGTCTTCACGGCCGCTTTGCGACTAAGAAAGACTAATCGATTAAATGTCATCGGACGGCACAGAATCATGCGTGCAGTGCAAGGTGAAAGATGTGATGTGCCTGAAGTCCTCAGGTTGAACGCGGGCACAGTCCATCAGCTATACTCTACAGAAGCTACGAAATGGCTGTCTACATGATGGTATAATGGGAACAGAGTGCGTATCTCGAGGTTGTGGGTGCCCTCATCAAAGATATGAGTCTTCACGGTCGCTTGGCGACTAAGAAAGACTAATCGATTAAATGTCATCGGGCGGTGTAGAATCGCGCGGGACGTTGCACAGGGAAAATGGCTGTAAAGTGCAGGCAGAAGCTCACATGATACTGTCCATCGCCCTCCATATCGATCCCAGCTGCCATGCTGATCCCGCCAACTCTCTGCGAACAGAGAAAAACAAGCGTGGCCACAGTAGGTCAGTCTGGGTCAAGAAGTCAAGAACACAAGCATAAGCGCAAAGAAGGCAATTGCATACAACGGTGTACCACGGCAGGTAGGCCAACAATACTTTCAGCAAATCCGCCCCCACCCCCACCCACGTTGCTCCCAGGCGCCAACAAGCATGCAGGGTCAGTACAAATTGCGGGTGTAAGAATTGCGGTGTGAGACCAGGGGGATCCGGGGCTTGACATGTGCTCGACGGAGCATGGGCCCCATGCGGCAGCCAGCATTCACGTGAAACGCTGTTGCAGTGGCCACCAGGGCTGCGCTCAACACGACTCGCCTCATGCTTGTCAATGTCTCGCTTGAATGAGCTATTTAAGGTCCGGTTTGGCTGACAAAACTATCTCGGTGCAGAACTAAAAGTTTGTGGTAGCCAACGGCGGTTGGGAAAACGACGTGCGAGAATGGGTGGGATCGTGAGCAGCCAGCGGCGAGCAAGGCCAGCGAGCGCCTGCACAGATGATGCCGGGGTAAAAATTCGGTGCGATGGGACGCGGGTGGGCGCACTTCGAAGAATCGATCGACCCATCTCCGCCCCGCCTGCGCTCGTCCTCGCCGCAGATCGCGACGTCGAGGTAGCGCGGCGAACGCACGTGTTGCAGCACTTACATCAACGTCAGGGTCAGGCTGGTCGTGCTCGTGATCAATCCGCCGCCATTCCATTGGATCGTAAGATTGGGGAGGCGATGGTTGACCAAATGCTTCACGAGATTTCGGGGCAGGAAGGAAATTTTAAGAATCTAGCCTCGGACGATGTAGCTGCCCTGATCAAGAGTGTGAGTGGGGGCAGTGGCCCTCTTGCTGGCGCCCTGCGCCTCCAGGCCTCTTCCAAAGGCCTCGATCTTTTCGAGAGTCAGCCTTCCCCGTCAACCCAGCGCGGGCTTGGTGAGTCGTCTCCGCTGCGCGACATTTCAAACATGCGGGGGGTATCTCCGAAGCGCCGCGTGTTGCTGGATCCTGTAACAGCAGATGAGCTGGAGGAGGCTGATAAGATGGTGGCTGATATCATGCTTGAGGCTGGACATCTTGTCAATCGGTTGCCAGAGCAAATGCAACAGGTGCTGGATGACGTGAAGCACGGGCAAAGTCCTGTTGCCGAGGCCCTTCGCGAACAGGTGCGTTTAGTTGCCTGTATGTGTATTTTTACAACTGTACAACCCATAAACGAGGGTGAAGATACAGACTACTCTTCACGTGCGTCCTCCTCACAACCTCTTGAAAACCCCCCCAACACAAATCGCTTCTTGGTTTTGAAAATCAAAAATCGTTTGGACAAAATCCGCTTTATACCATCACTTGACACCAAAGTGTTGCGAACAGCGTGTTACTGAATGTCTGTGGTAAAGAGGAATTCTCAATCTGTCTTTACCTCCAACCACCTGTATTTCATCTTGCCTTGTCATTGCCGGTGGCTCTCCCTCCCCTCTCCACGCCTTTTCCTACTAAACTCCTCAGCACGAGGCTGGTCCAAAGGTAAGTGTGTGCAAGAATGCAAGAAAGTCTGCAGTCTGATTTGCTCTGCGTCTGCAATGCTCCCCCGTGAGTTTACACGTGTGTGTGTGCGGGTGTGCACAAGTGTGTTTGTGACAGAGAGAGACATTCTTCCTCGGTGAGTATCTCTACACCTCGACCCCGCTGACCCCCCATATCCGTAGTCACTCCCTCTAATGCACCTGCTGCACCCCTACGCCCTCCTATCAGCTGGTCGCGCGAGAGCAATCGTGCGTGCGGGAGGAGGAGCAGTTCGCACATGAAGACGCCATTGACGACATGCTGCGCGAGGTAACCCCCTCATCATACGCCCCAACACGCTCTCTGTGTTACTCTTTCTCTTTCCCTCTTTCTCTTGCGTTTTTTCCCACCTGCTCCCTCTGTCTCGCTCTATCTCATATCTTATGAGCATTTACCTGTATGTTTCCTGGGCGAAGCCCTCTTACATAGGTATGTTTATATGTATATGTATATATACATGTAACACATATAATTGTATACTTCCAGGACAAAGCTCTATATATATATATATATATATATACATATTAA
>Ga0209491_10005142_pt1 | contig 19447 bp, 15 predicted proteins | sample BON02_FD_187213 | JGI IMG/M metagenome (GOLD analysis project Ga0209491, IMG submission 187213) | Freshwater microbial communities from Lake Bonney liftoff mats and glacier meltwater in Antarctica - BON-02 (SPAdes) (version 2) | ecosystem: Environmental > Aquatic > Freshwater > Ice > Glacier... | reverse complement strand
TCCGCGCCCGTCTATCCCTCGATGGTATCGAGCCAGTAATCCCTGCACGCTCCAACCGCACTGAGCCCATTGCGTATGATGTAATTAAATACAAACAGCGGAATCGCGTCGAAAGGTTCTTCAACAAACTCAAGCAGTTTCGCCGTATCGCGACCCGATACGAGAAACACGCTTTCACCTTTCTAGCCATGATTCATATCGTCTCCGCTTTCATTTCGGCTCGGAATTAGTAAACAGCTCCTAAGTTTATTCCGAAACTTTTTCTCATTAGCATCAGATATATTTCTGAAACCGAGCGGGTGCAGGATCTTTGCAATAGGAAAAGTTAATAGTGACGATGAGGATGAAGAGTGCTTGAAGCGAAACCCCGGATTTTGCAAGGAGTCGCCGAGATTTTTATGCGCATGGGTATTACTCCCTATGCCGTGGTAGTCGGGGGGACGATACGGTGGAACGGGTCACTAAATCGGCCGCGCTCCCGCAGTCCCACGTCGCCTCGAAGCGGAGTTTCGACCCTAGTCGGAGATGGTCTGACGCTCACCTCGGTTCTGGGGAATGAGTAGAAACGGGTCAGGCTTTGTCGTTTGGGGTCTATTTCCTTGGGTTTAACACCTGGAATCTTGCTTCGGCTTGGATTAGTTAAGTCCCGTTAAGTGCCGCGAGGGGTGCGGTGGTTGGGGCATTGTTTGCCGTCTGTTCGCTGCGGAGGAAATGGCGCATCGTGACGACCGCCGGGCGCTTTGTGCTCGCACTGGAGTGGTGCTCGGTCTTTCGCCGCAACAGGTCGTCACGCAACTGCGACTCGTTCCGATCTGCTGGATCACGCTTCACGGGGATGGCCAATTTGCGCACCTAGCGCGAATACGGTGGTTGTTGCCGCCCGCCTCGCGGGCACCCGCGCAGCCCACCCTTCGAGCGAAGCATAGCGCTTCGCCATCTTCGCGCTGGCGCGCTTCGTCGGGTCGCGTCGTATCCGCCAAACTTCTCCGCTTGAGCATTTCCGTAAAACGCGTCACGGATGCATGAGGTTCGGTGGCGACGGGACGAAAGTTACGGCCTTTTTTGGTAAAGGTATTTTTTCATAGCACCGATACTCTCGCCATCGAACCCGACCCACTCACGCTAAATCCCAATGCCCTGCGCCCCGACCCAACCTTCCGCGTCACTCCGCCGCGCAGCGGCTTCGTTTAAAAATCGGTGCAGACAATTCGGGACAGCTGCGCTATCCCTCCGGCCCTCCTCAGGCGGTCGCCGGAATTGATTCACAATGAGCACTTCCACCACATCAGGCAGCGAGAAAATGCGGGCGGACATTCGAAAAGCGAAGAAACGGGCGACTCCTGAATATGGGGGAAACGTCATGCCTGCGATGGAGATATTCCGCTCACTGAGGACACCGCAGGAGAAAAACGGCTATCGCGATGCCCTTGAGCTATTGCTCCGACATGATGACCCGAAACTTCGTGAGTTCGGTATTTTCCTCACCCTTGGTTTTTTTGTTTTTCGCGATGTCATCTAGCCAGCCAAAAACAAAGGCGAATCAGCCGGTCGAGACAACGGCGGCGCCGTTGCCTTTTTCTTCCTTCGCCACCTCGGCGTATTTACCCCTAAATCACGTTTTGGCCCCACCGCGTTTCACTTGAATCGTTCGGTAAATATCTCCAGCTCCTGATATGAAAAATACCTCAGATGAATCCAGCACCGAATACCCGATAAAGTGGTTGTTCGGTGTCGCACTTCTATTCATTCCCAGTGCTTTTGGGGTCGCAGTTTATCTCATTTCCTACCCGCAAGAAGCGATCGCGTCTGTCGATAAGTCTATGATTATATTCCTGCCGGTATTGGTCGCCGCGTGGTTTGGCCATCGCCTCGCTCGGAAAAGAAAATAGGGAAATGAACCGACCTCACGAGTCACCGCGGACAGGGAGCGCCAAGCACGCAAAGATGGCGTCTGAGTAGTCATCTGCTGGATGTTCTCCTCGGAGTTAAATCGTTAAACCTTGTGATTCCCCCCCCCTCCAAAAAAAAGCCCCGTTTTGGCGTAGGCCTGATGGGATGAAATTGACCTCATGAAATTCTGGATCCTCATCCTCCTAGGCCTGCTGGTTGGTTCAATCGTTGCGGCCGAAAAGTCGGTTCGCCCGAACGTCTTGTTGATCCTCACGGATGACCAAGGTTACGGCGACTTGTCGTTGCACGGTAGCCCTCACCTTAAGACTCCGGCGATGGACCGAATCGGTCGAGAGGGGGTGCGCTTGGATCGCTTCTATGTCAGTCCCGTTTGTGCTCCCACGCGGGCCAGCCTGCTGACGGGGCGCTATCATTTGCGCACGGGCGTCTTTGGGGTGACGCGTCGGGAAGAAGTCATGAACCCGGCGGAGGTGACGATCGCTGAGCTGATGCGGGACTCAGGATATGCGACGGGGTGCTTTGGGAAATGGCATAACGGGTCGGTTTATCCGGAGACCCCGAATGGCCAGGGCTTTGATGAGTTCCTTGGTATTTTGGGGGGACTGTCACAGCGCTACTTTGATCCCGAGCTTAACCACAACGGAGAGAAGGGCGACTACCCGGGTTACATCACGGAGATACTGGCAGGAGCGGCGATCGATTGGATGGATGATCAAATCGAGGCAGATAAGCCGTTCTTTTGTTACGTTCCATTCAATGCGCCGCACACTCCCGGTCTGGTGAAGGAGGAGTATTGGAAGCCTTATTATGATAAGGGAGTCGGTCGGTGGGAATCCGTGATTTTCGGCATGATTGACGTCATCGATGAGCAAGTTGACCGCATGCTTCAGTCCCTCGAAGATCAGAACCAGTTAGATAATACGATTGTCATCTTCATGAGCGACAACGGTCCGAACACGTGGCGCTACAACGCGGGATTAAGAGGGCGTAAGAGTAGCGTGTATGAAGGGGGTATTCGCGTGCCATGTTTTATCCGGTGGCCGGGGAAGTTAACGCCGCGGCGGATAGAGGAAGCGCTGGCACACGTCGATCTGCTACCGACTCTGGCTGAATGGTGCGGGTTGGCGGGCGTGGCTGGTCTTGAATTGGATGGTCGCAGTTTTGCCGCTTTGGCGGAGGGCTTGAGCCCGGTGAGTGAAAGTCGAAAATTGGTCTCCTTTTCTCATGGCGACGAAGCCAAGGTTCGCTCCACGGCCGCGGTGCATTGGGATCGGTGGACGGCGGTCAGGCAGCGCGGGAACTGGCAGCTCTATGATGTCGTGGCCGACATCAGGCAGCGGGATAATCTCGCGACTGAATTCCCAGATGTCGTCCGAGAGTTGAGTTCTCATTTTGAGCAGACCCTGGCCACGATGCCCGGGGACCGGAAGCCAGCGCCCGTGCCATTGAGCGCCCGAGGTGCGAGTCAGGTGGTTTTGGAAGGGCATGATGCGCGGTTACCCAAATCCTATAAGGGTCAAGGAATTGACTATAATTCCCCGGCCGGAATATCTCATCAGTGGATCAGTAAGTGGACGAGGACCGAGGCTTATCCGGAATGGGACGTCAACGTCATCGACGCCGGACGATTTGAAGTGATTTTACGCTACTGTCTGCCGGAAAGCGACCTAGGTGTAGAAGCTCATTTTTCGATGCAGGGCGAGCGGTTACCGATCATAATCACGGAAGCATTCAACCCGGAGGCTCACCCCCAGCCATTCCGGTTGGATGGAGAGTCGGTTAAATACGAAAACAAGCATTGGAAAGATCTCTCGTTGGGCGAAATCCGACTTACGTCTGGCGATGCGCAGGCTCGTATCCATGTGACAAATATACCAGGTCAGGCGGCGATGGAGGTCAAAGAGGTGGTGTTACGTCGGCTTTGATTCTTGGCCGCGCGAAACTCCCGGGGGAAAAAACGACGATAGACCCCTCGCGTCACGGGAAAGTCGCGATGCCAGTTCGGTTCGGTGCCTGACTCCCCAGGCTTATGACGAGAAACCTTTCGGTCGTGAATAGGACGATTTCGGATTGAGAGCCTAAGTTTTGGAGCGGGTGGAGCCTACACCAAAAGTTTGAAAGGGGCTCTCTGGGGTGAAGGAAGGGGAGTTGAGCGTTGTGGTCGAAGGAACGAAGTTGAAAGTTTCGTCGAGACCCACTCCCAAACTTTTCCGACCCATAAATCATGAGATTAGACCATATTGCTTACCGCGTCGCCGATAGAGACAAAACCGCGTCATTTCTTATCCAGTGCTTCGGCTATCGGATTGCGGAAGATTTGCCCGACGGCTTTGAAATTGAATTTGAAGACGCGACCAAGGCGCAGTGTTTGGTGTTACTGCCGCCGGAGAAACTGGGGGGGGCGAATCCCTGGTCTCATCTGCAACCGACTGGTGCAGGAATGATCAATTACCACCTGGCGCCCGAGATTTTTGTTTCGCAGGGCACTGCTGGTTCGATCGTGGAGAAGTGGGTGAATGATCGGGGTGGAGTCGGAGGCATTCACCACTTGGCCTACCAAGTTGAATCCGTGGCCGATAAAATGAAGGAGTGGCAGGAAAAGGGGTTTGCCGAATTCACCACAGCCGAACCGTTGACGTGCCCGGGGTTGGTGCAGGTCTTTTCCAAGCCCTCTCAGCTCACGGGCGTGATTTATGAATTCATCGAGCGAGAGAAGCACGGCTTTTGCCAAGAGAACGTGAAGGACTTAATGAACAGCACCAAAGACATCTAGTGCTGCGGGGGCCCCGACTCGGCGGTGAGAATGAGCTGAACTAACCTCGGCTCAGATCGGCGGCTCGCAGACGTGATTCGAGTCGCTTTCTTTGCTCGACCAGAACGTTGGCGTAGCTTGGATCCATCGCCAAGTTGGTGAACTGCTTGGGGTCGTCCCGCATGTTGTAGAGTTCCTCGGCGCCGTTTTTGTAAAGCATGTAGGCCCATTGGTCCCCGCGAATGGCGAAGTCCTGGTTGTTACCGACGGTCAGTGCTTCGGTGCGAATGGAGGCCGCGGGATTCCGCAGCACAGGGACGAGACTCCGGCCCTGCACGGAATCGGGAACGGTGATTCCCACCAGTTCGGCGACCGTGGGATAAATGTCGGCGAGTTCGGCGAATGCGACCGATTGACCGGGCGAGAAACCAGGTGCGGAAATGATGAAGGGCACGCGCGTCACGTCTTCATGGAGATTGCTTTTCTGCCAGAAGAAATGCTCCCCCAAATGGTAGCCGTGGTCGCCGATGAATACCACGGCAGTGGATTCCCGAAGGCCTTGGCGATCGAGTTCGGCCATGACGCGACCGACTTGATCGTCCATGTAGGTGATGGTGGCGTAGTAAGAGCCCCAGAACTTCTTTTGGTTTTCGGGGTATTTCCCAATCGGGTCGTTGAGGCTGGTGACTTGCGTGTAACCAAGCTCCGGCACATCATCGAGGTCGCCCGGGCGGGTTTCGGGGAGAGAGATGTTCTCAGGAGGATAGAGGTCGAAGTATTGGCTGGGCGCGACGTTGGGGTAGTGCGGGCGCACAAAGCCGGCGGCGATGAAGAAAGGTTTCTCACTCTTGCCGTGCTCGCGGATGAGTTCGATGGCTTTACTGGCGGTTTTGTAGTCGGGTTGATCAGAGCCGTCGCCCTCATACTCAACGGAGACAAACCAACGGTCGGGCTCGGCGGTGCTGGCGCGATCCTTCAGGCTGGTGGTTTGGATGTCGTGATTGTAAAGGGAATACAGGCCCGCGGTGTGGGCCTCGAGCCCGGGGGAATTAAAACTCTCGGTCCAGCACTCCGGCACGTCCAGACCGTCGGTTCCGGCAATGATGTCGCCGGGAACTTTCATGTGAAATATCTTCCCCACGCGGGCGCTGTAGAAGCCGTGGTCGATGAAGTTCTCACCCATGGTAATGCCCTCTTCACCCCAGTAGCGACTGCGCATGAAAGAGCTTCGGGAAGGGCCGCAGGTTGTGCCTTGGCAGTAGGCTCTTTGGAAGACCATACCCTGTTGGGCGAGGGCGTCGAGGTGGGGCGTTTGCACGATCTTGTCACCGTAGACGCCGAGGGTAGAGGCCTTCAAATCGTCGGAGATGAGAAAGAGCACATTCTTGATTTTAGAAGCTCCGGCCACCGAGGTGAGCGTGAGACTCGCGAGGAGAGCGAAGAGGGATAGAATTCGGAATGGGGACATGGGCGTGGCGTTGAGCGAAGAGGAAGAGGTTGGGCAGTTAAGTTGCAGAGGCGAGCTCGAGTCCGGTCATCGTGCCGGTCGAGGAGGCGAAACGATCGGATTCGATCCCCATGCTTTGCAGCATGCTCACAAAGAGGTTGGGGAAGGGGTAATTCTGTTGCTGATCAAACGCGAGGTGTTGGCCGTGTTTGAACCGTCCCCCAGCCAGCACGATGGGCAGGTTGGTGGTGGTATGTTTGTTGGCGTCGCCGAAGTTACTCCCAAACATGACGAGCGTATTGTCGATGAGGTTGGCCCCGGTTTCCTTAGATGCGCTGAGGAGGTCGAGGAACTCGTTGAGCAGGACCATGTGCGATTGATCAATGGTTTCGAGTTGAGCGAGTTTGTCGGGGTTTTTGCCGTGGTGGGAAAGGTTGTGATAGCCGTCGGAAATAGTCTGCCCGGGAACCGTGATGGTGGGGGAGTTGTTGCTATCGAGGAGCAGAGTGACGCAGCGGGTGGAGTCGGTCTCGAAGGCGAGGTGAGCCATCTGATACATGAGTCTGGTCTTTTCCATGTAGGCCGTTGGAGAAGGCGGATCGATGGGCGGTGGGACATGGGTGGTGGGTTTGGGTGAGCGGGCCCATTCGCGTGACTTGGCCAGGCGGTTTTCGAGGTCGCGCACGGCGGTTTGGTATTGATCCATGCGCTCGCGGTCCTCGCGGCCGAGTCGATGGCGGAGGGCGACGGACTGATCGGAGACGGTGTCCATGATACTTTGTCCCAGCTCCAGTTTGCGCATCTGGCGGGTGACCTCGTCGGAGGTACCCTGCAGGAAAAGTTGTCGATACACCGCGGAGGCTTCGCCCTCACAAGGAATGAGCACACCCGAGCGGGTCCACGAAAGACTGCGGCGACCTTGTTTGGGGTTGACTCCCAGAGTGAGCGAAGGGAAACGAGTTTGGTCGCCGATCTTTTCGGCGATGTATTGATCGAGGGAAATGGAGTTGCGGAAGCCGCCGCTGGCGGGATGCGGCGCGGCGGTGAGGAACGATACGTCCGAGGAATGCGAACCGTCCACTCCGGGGTGCGAGACGCCGCTGAAGACGGAAAAACGATCACGGTGCGCCGCGAGATTTTGGAGGTAGGGAGAAAGTTCATACGAGGGGCCGGTGCCGGTGGGGAAGAACCGATCGGAAAGCAGGCCCAAGTTGTTGCAGATGCCGATCATGCGTTGGGGGCGGAGCGGATCGGCCGGAAGGCGCGGCGCGGCGCGACCGAACACCGGGATCATGGCGTTGAGCAGGGGCAGCGCCATGGCCACGCCCGCACCGCGGAGCATCTGGCGGCGGCTCAATCTGTGGGAGGGGATGGAAATATACATGCGTGGGGGAGGGGAATGACTATTTGATCTGAAAGAGCTCACTTAACACAATACCATGGATCAGGGAGCGCACGCCGTAGGCGGTGGGAGCGGCGCCATCGAGGATTTCTTCCACAGCAGCGCGATCGCCAAAACTGACCGGGGCACCGGTGGCGTAAACCACGAGTTGGTTGACTAAGTTGCGGGCGACGGCGCGTTCGTCTTCGAGCAGGAGTTTCTTGAATTCCCGGACGTCGGCGAAAGCCCGGCCGCCGCGGAGCATTCCCGTGCTGTCGACCGGTTTGGCGCGGTGGAATTGAAACGCGTGGCCGTTGGTGCCATAGCCGGGAACGGGATCGACCGACTCATTCACGGCCCGATAGTGATCTTGCCAGCCCCCCATGACGTCGAAGCTCTCCAAAGCGAAGCCGGCGGGGTCGAATTTTTCATGACAAGCATGACAAGACTCGGACTGGGTATGTAAATTAAGTTGTTCACGAATGGTCGTGGCGCCGCGGGTGTCGGGCTCAACGGCTTCGATGCCGGAGGGGGGCGGTGGAATCTCAACGCCAAGGATACGTTCCATTACCCAGGAACCGCGCAGCACGGGCGAGGTGGTGGTGCCGTTGGCGGTGACGGTTAATACACTCGCTTGGGTGATCAATCCGCCTCGAGGCGAATCGGAGGGAATCGGCACCCGACGAGGTTCCACACCTGCGACCGGATCAAGGCCGTAGTGTCGCGACAACCGTTCGTTGACGAAGGCGAAATCGGAATCGATGAGGTTTCGCACGGGCAGATCTTGGGCGATCAGTTCGTGGAAGAAGAAACGAGTCTCCCGCAGGGCGGATTCGGTCAGAAGTTCGTCGAGGTAGTAGTCGGCGTAGAGGGAGGCGTCGGGGGCGTTGAGTTTGATATCACGCAGGTCGAGCCAGTAGTCCAAGAAGGCGTTAATGAAATTGTGGGAGCGGGGGTCGCGGAGGAGGCGGTCGACTTCGGCGATCAGCGTGGAGGGGTCCGGGCGGAGGGAGGCAGTCTGCAGTTGGGTATCGGGCGGTCCATTCCAGAGGAAATAGGCGAGTCGTTGGGCGAGTTGGTGGTCGGAAAGTGGACCCGTTTTGGCCTCGAGGTAGAGAAAATCGGGGGAGCAAAGAATGGCGGAGAATGCCGTGATCATGGCGTCGGTGAACGATTCGCCGAGTTGGCGCGCTTGTTGATAGATGCCAAAATACGGGGCGAGGTTTTGGGCGTCGGCCGTGGGTTGATTGGATGCTCGCGGGAAGAACGCTGCGAGCAGTTGCTGCGCGTCCCGGGTCGGGTTGGTGGAGATCACTTCGACGCGAGAATCTTCGAGAACGCGGAAGGGGAGATCGCCGAATAGGGCGCGGTAGCTGGGGGGCGGCCAGGAGTCATGGAGCGGGCCTTCAACCTCGAGCCAGTTGAAAGCGACCCCCGGAACGCCGGCGGAAGTGGCGTTGGGATTTCCGCTATGGCCGGGACGGGTGCGGACGAGACGGGCGGCATCGGGACGAATGCCCTCGCCGGCTTTGAGATCGACGATGCGTTCGACGATCGCGGGGTCGGGGTGAGCATCGTAGGTCGTGAGCCATCGACTGTCGCCGCTGGGGGCGAGCGCGTAGAGCGTGATGGGTTCGGATCGGTTCGCCCGGTAGGCGTAGTTGCGGTTGGGGTGCCACCACTTGACTTCCCCGCCGGTGAGTCCGTTGTCGGGCCCACCGTTGGCACCATTGAGTCCACCGAGAAACGAATACGATTTCATGCTGATGCGGTAGCGGCCATCGGTCGGGCGAGTTTCGCGCATGTAGTCGTATTTAGTGGTGGCGGAGTAGGTGCCGGAGAAGGTGCCGATCGCTTCCTGGTCACGAATCTCGGGATCGCTCTTGCCCACTGAAAGGGGCTGAGTTTTGCGAATTATCTCTAGCTGCGGAACGAGGCCGAGCAGGGGGACGACGGCGCGGGTGGAGGCGGTTTGCAGGTTGGGGCGATACCAGAGATAATTCTGCACCACCGGTTCGTCGCGCAGATGGTAGCGATTGGTGGTGGTGGGGAAGGCGGCCAGGTTGGTGGCGATGCGGAGGGCGTGATCGGCGGTCTCGAGGTATTTGCCCATTTGCACGTGGGAGACGTCGAGTCGGTATCCGGTCTTGTTGAAGAGGTGGGCGGTGCCGTCTTCGGGAAGTTGATCCGCGACTTGGAGCCAAGGAGCGTCGAGGAGGGCGCGAAGTTTGTTTTCGTATTCGAAGCGATTAAGACGGCGAACGGAAGCGCGGCCGTGCTGGTCGCGGCGTTGGTGATCAGCCGCGACCAAAGAACCACCGATGGACTGCAAGAACTGGCTCAGCGCGGTGGGATCGGGCCGAGCTTTGGCTCGGGGCGGCATCTCGCCGTGATCAGCGCGGTCGTGGATTTTGACCCAAGTCTCGAACGTGGCCGGATCGGTGAGTTCGAAATCAAGGTTCTCCATATCGAGATCGCCCTTGGCCTCGAGGGAGTCATGACAGTTCAAGCAATGGTTGTCTAAGAATGCGGAGGGGGCGGCGTCGATCTCGCGCGGGGCGACGCCCACGGCCGGGGCGAGAATCGCAACGTGAGCGAGGGCGAGGAAAATCCGGGGCGCGATTGAGCTGGTGGGGAAATCGAACATTGGTCGAGAAACTCGAAAAAAGGCGAAGGTAGCAACGGCGAGGCGGGGTTGGCAACTATCCTCCCCGAAGATTTGACGGTGCGAGGCGGCAGAAAGGCCCCAGGCTAAGAGTGAAGAATCGGTGAGGTTAGGGCTGGAAATTGGTGAAGAATCGATGAGGCTACCGGGACTTCTTATGAAATCCCCCATTCGTATCTTCGCCTTCGTCTTTTCGTTTTTCCTGATCGCTTCGGCTCAGGCCCACCCCCAGCTGGGTTTACAGACTTGGACGTGTCGTCACATGTCGTTTGAGGAGGTGGTGCAGTTTGCCGCCAAGCAGGGAATTACTCAGTTGGAGTTGTTTAATGGGCACATCGACCCCTCCGCTCCGGTAGCGGAGAACCTGCGGAAGAAGGCGTTTCTCGAAGCGCACGGGGTGACGGCTTATTCGATCGGGGTTAGTGGCACATCGATGGACAAGGAGAAGAATCGGGAGTTGTTCGAGGTAGCGAAGCTCTTCGGCATGAAAGTCATTGTGATCGAGCCCAAGGATCAGGCGCAGTGGGATATGCTCGAAGAACTTGTGCAGGAATATGACATCAAGCTCGCGGTACACAACCACGGCACCGGCACGGTTTACGGTAACCCGGCCACGGTGAAGCAGGTGTTGGCCGAGCGCGACGAGCGCATTGGCGTTTGTATGGACATCGGTTGGGTGACCGCGGCGGGATTTGATGCCGATGTGATTTTCAAAAACTACGGCGATCGCGTGTTTGACATGCACATGAAGGACAAGCGCCTCGATGGCGAAGATGCCAAAGGGCGTCCGCTGGATACGATGATTGGATTGGGCAACGGCAACTACCTCGGACTGTTTGAAAGCATTCGCGAATCGGGCTGGTCTGGAGTGATGGCGATTGAGACCGACAGCCCTGACTTCCAAAATGACCCGACCGAATTTGTATCGCGGGCCAAGGTGTTTTTCGAAACCCATTTCCCTCAGGGCCACTGATTCCTCGGCAAATCCGTGGAATAGCGGAGGAACAGAAAGGAAGAGCCCCCAACGCTCGATTGATGTCTCGTATTCGGGTAGTTACGTTCAACATCGCGCATGGTCGCGGACTCAACCCGATCCAGGGAACCTCTTCGGCCGAGCGACTGAAACGGAATCTTCGCCGGATTGGCGACTTACTCGTTGAGCTCGACCCCGACGTGGTCGCGCTGCAGGAGATCGATCAGCGGTCGCGATGGGCGGGAAATTTTGACCAGCTTGATTACCTCAGCCGACACACGGGGATGCCGTATTCGGTTTTTGGCATTCATAACCGAAGGGAGGGATTGCTGAACCTAGCGTATGGCAACGGGCTTTTGTCAAAGCATCCAATTTTGGTGTCTGAGACGGTCAGTTTTGGGCAGAGCCAGATCGGTGAAAAGGGATTTATCTTTGCGGAGTTGGATCTCAGGGGGCAGCGAGTTCCGATCGTGAATTTGCATTTGCACTACCGGTCACGGTCGAGGCGTTTCAAACAATTGGATGTATTGCTGGAGTTTCTACGCGAAAAGCGCCGCGCGCATGGCGGTGAGTGGCCGGTCCTACCGATCGTCTGTGGCGACTTTAATACCCCGGAATCTTCCGGTGACGTGACGGCGGCACTGCACCGACATTTGAATGATTTAGGTGATTACACGATGCATCCGCGCAAGGGCCGCTCGTTTCCTTCCCCGTTACCGGCGAGGTTGCTGGATTTTGTCTTCATGCCTCCTCACGTGAAAGACCCAACCTGCCTGGTCGTGCGGTCGATGCTTTCGGACCATCGCCCCGTGATGGTCGAGTTTGAACTCAATTGATATCATTTGGGTGAAGATTGGTTTTGCCCCGAGGCGTGGAATTTGACGCGATGAGGGTTCCATGGATCGAATCGCCACCGTTTTCAGTCTCGCTCAACAAGAGAATCGTGCTGCGTTTGTGGCGTATCTTTGTGCCGGAGATCCGGATTTCGATCACTCATTGGAGGCCTGTCGGGCGTTGCTGCGCAATGGAGTCGATGTGCTCGAACTGGGCGTGCCATTTTCGGATCCGCTGGCGGATGGATTGACCAACCAATTGGCGGCGCAACGGGCCTTGGAGAGTGGAATGACTGCCACTAAAGTGTTCGAGTTGGTGGCCATTCTGAGGGGCGAATTCCCCGCCACGCCGATTGTTTTTTACACCTACTACAATCTTGTTTTTTCAAACGGGGTGGACGCCTACGTGAAGCAGGCGAAAGCGGCTGGTTTAGACGGATTACTGACTTTGGATTTACCGCCGGAGGAGGCGGGAGAGCTGACGGCGGCGTGTGCGAAGTATGATCTTAAAACGGTCTTTATCGTCGCGCCGACCACGCCGGAAAGTCGTTTGCCGACGATTACGAAGGCGACGACAGGGTTTGTGTATTATGTTTCACGCGAGGGGGTTACGGGCGAGCGCGAATCGCTGGCGGTCAATATACCTGCGGCGGTAAAAGCGATCAAAGCGCACACTGATTTGCCCGTAGTCGTTGGCTTCGGGATCTCCAACCGCAGCCATGTAAATGAGGTGGCCCAACATGCCGATGGCGTGGTGGTGGGGAGTGCGTTGGTGAATGTGATTCGGGATGGATTGGCGGATAAGAGCCGGATCGGACCTGCCATGGAGGTGAAAATTAAGGACCTAGTGGCGGGGCTAGGACGGTGAAATTGAGGGTGAATTGTAATAAATTTGCGAATGTTTGGTAAAATCGTTTGAATGACGTAAAGTTCTACGATTCTTTGGGTTCGAATGATGAGTCTTCGAAAGCTACTCCTTATTGATGATGAACGCCTGCAAGCCCGAGTTGTTGAACAACAACTTAAGGCCTTTCAGGGAGAGCGTTTCGAATTCGAATGGGCATCTACTTACGAAGCGGGATTAAAGCGCCTGCTGTCGAGGGAGCACGTGGTTTGCCTTTTGGATTTCCAACTGGGCCCGAAGGACGGCTTGGAGTTGATTTGGGAGGCGAAAGAAGATCGCTGCCACGTGCCGATTATTTTCCTCACCGCGGAATCCTCTTCGGACATCGACATCGAAGCGATGAATGCAGGAGCCCTCGATTATTTGGTGAAGGGGGAGATTTCACCGGCGATCTTGGAGCGCTCAATTCGTTATGCGCTGAAATTAAGCGACACGCTCGCGGAGTTACGTCGACTGGCCACCCACGACGCGCTGACTGGGATGCTGAATCGGCGGGAGTTTAATCGGATTCTGGCGGAAGAAACGGAGCGGGCGAGTCGGTTTGGCCGGAGTTTTTCCTTGGTGATGCTGGATTTGGATCACTTTAAGTCGGTGAATGATCGTTATGGTCATCCGGCGGGCGATGCCGTGCTGGTAGAGATTGCTGCGCGGATATTGAGCGGATTGCGCCAAGTGGATCGAGCCGCCCGGGTAGGGGGGGAGGAGATTGGAATTTTGTTGGTGGAGCTCGAACATGACGAAGCCGTGGAAGTGGCCGGACGGCATATGGACAAGATTAGAGGAACCCCGGTCAGGTTGGGAGACGGCCAGGCGCTCGATATTACCTCTAGTGCGGGGGTGGCGACACTACCCACGCACGGGACGACGCCAGCGGAGCTGATCGCGGCGGCGGACAAGGCACTTTATGCGGCCAAGCATAATGGCAGAAATCGCGTCGAGTCGGCCTAGTTAGATTAAGACCGGACGCGAGTTTTGTGCTTAGGGCCGGCAAGGGGTGATGATCTTTAGCGCGTGAGGCTTAACCGCGATTTCGATCGTTTCTGTCGCGGCATGAACTTCCCCGTCGGTGTGGAAGGGAAGAGCAGATTCACGTTCAATGCGGAAGTTTTTGCCGGCGAGGCGGTGGACCACGGTGCTTTTACCAATCGAGCCTCGAAACAGGCGGTAAGTGAGCGGGAGGGCGTTGAGCCAATTCACGCGTTCGAGCACGGTGAGGTTGAGTTGTCCGTCATCGACGCGAGCTCCCGGGGCAATGTAGCAGTTGTTACCATATTGGTCTGAATTGGCGATCGCGATGATGAAGGCGGTGGTGGCGAGACAGCCATCGGCATGATGGATCGAAGAACGAAAGGGCTGGTAATTTCGCCACAGTCGCATGGTCGTCAGCAAATAAGCCACGGGCCCCCGACGGGTCAGTTGGTTGAATCGGGCACTGATCTCGGCGTCGAACCCGAGGCCGGCGACGTTGAAGAAGGGATGACCATTGACCGTGCCGCAATCGATTGAGCGCAGCTTCCCTTGGAGTAAGGCATCGTAGGCAAAAGGTTCGGGCTTAGGGATGCCGAGGTGGCGTCCCAGACCGTTACCTGACCCGCAAGGGATTAAACCTAGCGCACAGGGGGAATCGAGTAGCCCGCGGGCGACCTCGTTGAGGGTGCCGTCCCCACCGATCGAAATCACGGCTTCGGCTCCGGCGGTCACCGCGACGCGAGCCAGATGGGTGGCGTGCTCAGGGTGGCTGGTTGGTTGCAGCACGGCGTTGAGTCGATGCTGGGAGATAAAGGCGTGAGTGCGCTCGAGCAGGTAGGGATTGCGCGCGTTGTGCCCGGATTTCGGGTTGAAGATAAACGTCGATTTGACGTTTCGGATATCGAAGGGGGCGCTCATAAATCAGGCTAACTCGATGGGATTCGGTCGTGGCCCAGGAATCGAATGTGAGGGGGTTTTGGGGGCAAGTCAAAGCGAGGCCTTGCTGAACGGCCCATCATGACGTTTTTGTAATCCGATGGTATCACCTTTTTGCCCAGCCGATGTCTGAGCCGGCTTCCATTTATATCCTCACTGGTCCTACGGCGGTGGGTAAAACTGAATTGGCGTTGCAATGGGCCGAGAAGTTCGACGCCGAGATCGTGTCGTGCGACTCGCTGCTTTTTTACCGAGGCATGAACATTGGCACGGCGAAGCCCAACCGGGATGAGTTGGCGCGAGTGCGGCATCATTTGGTGGATGTTTGCGAAGTGGCTACGGCAATGAATATCGCGACTTACGTGGAGCGGGCGCGGGTGGCGGTTGATGAAATAGGGGGGCGAGGACGACGCGTCTTGGTCACAGGGGGGAGTGGGTTTTATCTCAAGGCGTTTTTGGGCCCGGTCGCAGATGGGGTTGAGGTGCCAGCGGTCTTACGCGAGGAATTGGAATTGTTACTGGAGGAGCGAGGCCTCGATCCGCTGCTGGATCAGTTGGAGGCATTAAATCCGGATGGGCTGGGTGAGCTGGATCAGGCTAACCCGCGGCGCGTGATTCGGGCACTGGAACGATGTCGCGCGAGCGGCAAAACGCTCGCGGTATTGCGGGCGGAGTTTGATGCCCTGCGCGGGCCCTTTGCTGATTTTAATGCGCAGGTAGTGCGTTTGGGCCGATCAACCGAAGAGTTGCATGAGCGCATCGGGCACCGCATCGAGATTATGTTAAGGGACGGATTGGTGGCCGAAGTTCGCCGTCTCGATGGCGACGGATTGAGGCTTAATCCGAGCGCGGCTCGGTCCATCGGCTACCGAGAGACGCTGGAAATGATCGATGGAGAATGGCCCGAAACGGAACTGGCCGAGAAAATTGCCAAGAGTACCCGGGGCCTCGTGCGCAAGCAGCGGACCTGGTTTCGCACCCAATTGCCTGAACACCGGGTTTTACCGGCGGGGAATGCGCGGGTGGAGACCCTCTTCGAACTTTAGAGCTTAAAGCCGCAACGGCACGGATGCACCGGTTGGGACAGCTACTCCAACTCGATGTTGTAGCGGCCGAGTGAACTGCCCTCGAGCCGAGCGAGTTCGGATTGAGCGATACGCAGATTCACGGCGGCCTGGATCTCATTCACGCGCGCGTTATCTAGGTCCTCTTGGGCCTCCTGCACGCGACGGAAGGTGGAGAGGCCGGCATCGAAGCGGGCTTTTTCCAGATCGTATTGTTGGTCACTCAAATTGGTGGCGAGTTGGCTAATGCGGAGGCTTTCACCGTTCGTTTCAACCGCCCGAATTGCGGACCGGACGTCGACCAAGATATTCTGTCCGAGTTGTTGGAGGCGGGTCTCTTCACGAGCTAGCGAGGCCACCGCTTGGGCGAGCCGGGCTTTTTCTTCGCGAAACCCCCAAGGCACGTTGAGCGAGAGGTCGACCTGCCACGAGTAACCATCGCCGTTCCAAACATTGCTGGTGGCGGTGCCGAGTTCGGCTTCCTTACTGTTGAGGCCGACGGCGGCGCCCAGATCGAGTTGAGCTTTGCGGTTGTTTTTGGCCGTTTGAGCATCGAGGCGGAGTTGCTCGATGGTGAGGAGCGACTCCGCAAAATCGGGGCGATTATCGCGAGCGAGTTTGTAGGAATGAGCGAAAGAAACTTCGGGCACGATGTGTTCACCGAGGTCGATGGTGCCGAGGGTTTCGTCGAAACCGCCGCGGCCAATGAGATTGTGGAGGGCGTCTTCGCGGTCGCTGACGCGTTGTTGCGCGAGTAGCACATTGCGATCGGCGTTTGCGACCCCAACCTGAGCTTGAAGCACATCGAGGTCGGTGGCGACGCCGGTGTCCCGCTTGGCTTGGTTTTCGTCGAGAAGCTTTTGCGCCACGGCGCGACTGAAGAGTCGGACGGCAAGTTGCTCGCGGGCGAATGCCAGATTGTAGTAGGCCGTTTCTACATTGCGGATAAGATTAAGGACCGCGGATTCGAAATCGAGGCCGGCACGTTCGAGCCCGAGCCTGGCCCGGAGAATTGAGGCTTTGTTGACATCGGAACCGAATCCTTTGAGGAGCGGTTGGCTGATGCTGACGGATACGTCACTGTCGTAGGCGGGATTGAGGAGGGAATTCCGGGAATTGGTCTTGGCGCGTAGCAGGTTGGTGTTGAGCCGGATAGTGGCTCCGCTGATGATTTTTTGCGTGGCGCCGGCGCGGAGGGAGCCGGTTTCACTACGAGGTCCAACCGCCGTCACGCCATCGAGGGTGCTGCCGGGTTGAGCTTGTTGATTCACGCCGGTGCGGGCAGTTACGTTGAAGTTTGGATCGAAATTGGAATCGGCCACCTCGACGGCCGCCGCGGCGGTTGTCGTGGTGTAGCGCTGGATCTCAAGGGAGAAATTTTGTTCGAGAGCGCGGTCGATACACTCTTCCAGCGTTAGTTTGGAAGCAACTTCGGCGGATTGGCCGAAGGAGAGGGTGGCGATTAAAGCAGAAAGGGCTGTGGTGCGAAACAAGCGGGACATGGCAAATGGGTAGAATCTATAAGGCAATACACACGACGGCGAAAAAAGTCGCGGGTTTCATCGGAAGGAAAAAACTGCGGTGAAAAGTCGAATTAGCATTGGAGCGGCACTGCATCCGGAAGCAATGGGTGTGGCGATGCCGTTGCGGATGGGCGGTTGGTTGGCCGGATGGGTGGACCAAAAGAAAACGGCGCGATCCGGTGAGGGAATCGCGCCGCGGGAAATTATCCCAAGATTGAAGTCTTCCTTACTCGGTCGAATCGATACCGAGTTCGGTTTCAACAAGGGATTGGAGAGTCGCGGAAGCGGTTGAGGCCGAGTTGTAGTCGGCGATCTGTTCCTTGAGTTCGGCGAACCGTGGATTCGTGGAGTCGGCGACCGGAGCCACCTTGGCGGAGGCGTGGGTGATGAAGCCTTGGTTACCGGAGATCACCATCTCGGATATTTCGCCAGCTTGAAGTTGTTCGAGACTGTTCGCGGCAGCGCCAGGGAAATCTTGAGGAGGCTCGCGGCGGGTGAATCCAGCGAAAGTCACGGTTTCGATGGTGGCACCGTTGCTTTCGGAGGCGGCGGTAGTGGCGTCAGCGAACGACAATCCGGTCGAAACTTTGGCCATAATTTCGGAGCGCAGCTTGCGACCGAGTTCGACGAATTGCTTACGCTTTTCATTGCCGACGAAGTCGACGCTCACCCGATCGGCGACCGCGGCATACAGCGATGGACCGGAGGGAATTGACTCTCGGTAGATCATGATGACCGCGCCGGTCGCGGTGGGGAAAGCGTCGGAGAGTGGTTTCTGGGCCGAAAGGGTAAACGCCTGACGGGCCAACTGAGGATTACCACCGAGAAAACCGGGGGCGGATTGAGCGGAGAAAGGGGGGGCGGAGCGGAGGGTGAGCCCCTTGCCCGCGATGAACGGGCCAAAGGCATCGCCGGAGAGTTTCGCATCGAACAAAGCGACGGTGAGGTCAGAGGCTTCTTCAGCCGAAAACCGCCGAGCGAGATCGAGACGCATGGTGGCAGATACTTGATCTTTCACCGCCAGGAAATCGGCATTAAGGGGGTCGACATCGCCAACGACGGGGGCTTCATCACCCGCTGGCTTGACGGGGGCCGGGAAGCGGGCGGGATTCGCATCGTAGAATGAGCGGATTTGATCATCCGACAGGGTGACTTGCGCCAAGTAGCGAGACGCCGGGAATTCGACGTAGTCCACGCGAACTTGAGGAGGCGTTTCGTAGCGGAAGGTGTTGGACTCGAAATAGGCTTGAAGTTGGTCGTTGGAAGGTTCGATGACGGGCGCGAACGCGTTGTAATCGACTTTAGCGATATCGGCAGACCACAAGGTCTCGGTGCGCCCGAGCTGAAAGGCGATGTCGCTGTCCTCAACGTAGCCGGGGCCGCCCAGAAGATCGCGGACAGTTTGAGCGCGGAAGTCTTGAATGATGACGCGGTTCACGTCGGCTTCGGTGTATTGGCCACCGAGCTTAAGGTTATCGCGGAAAGTGGCGTAGGCGGAGGCGTCAAATTCGCCATCGGCGCCAGCGAAGCCCGGAAGCTTCTTGATGAATTCCATCTTCTCCGCGTCGCCCGGGCCCGGTAGATTCAGCTGATTGGCGAGGAAAATAGAGGCATAACGCTGGAGAGCGTAGTCCTGGATTTGCGCCTGACTGATGTTTTGTTGGCCAACTTGGAGGAAGACGCTGAGGTTGGCGTCGCCATAGAGTTTGGCCTGATCGTCGGGAGAATTGAGATTGAGGTCAAAGAAAGTGCGAGCCTGCACTTGACGATCGGCTCCACCGATACCCGGTGCTCCGATCGTGAAGACGAAAGAAATGATGAGGACGATCAACAGTCCGAAAAACAAGATTCGGAAGTGGCGTTGGAAGGTGGTCTGAATCCAAGAAATCATGGGAGAAAACGAGCGACGCTAGGTCGCAAACAGGGGGAGTCAACCGGCGATTGAGTTCCAAGGTGGGTTGGGGGTGTAATTAGAAGTGATGGGTGATTAGTTGCGCCAGAGGGAGAGCCATTGGCCGTTGGCGCGGAGGACACGAAGGCTGGCGATGGCATCGGCATGAGAGGGATCCCACCAAGCGCCCGGTTTTTT
>Ga0209491_10005139_pt1 | contig 19452 bp, 13 predicted proteins | sample BON02_FD_187213 | JGI IMG/M metagenome (GOLD analysis project Ga0209491, IMG submission 187213) | Freshwater microbial communities from Lake Bonney liftoff mats and glacier meltwater in Antarctica - BON-02 (SPAdes) (version 2) | ecosystem: Environmental > Aquatic > Freshwater > Ice > Glacier... | reverse complement strand
TGTCCAAGTGCCTCCATTTACGTGCTGGCGCGTGATCATAAATTCTGCAGAGTTCACCGGTCTGGGCATCTTCTAACTGCTCCAACAGACAGACTATTTGGATGAAAATTTCCTCTTTAGAAAAATCAGTGTCAACAGATTCGACTGCCCATCCGTCTTCTAAATCCAGTATTCTTATGAAAAAATTCTCCATAAACACTTTTTTTTCAGAGATAACTATTTCATTAAACTCGGGATAGAACCATATATTTAAGATTTACATTCTGCAAACTAGCTAAGAGTCCGCTGTAATTTTTATTTTAACTTAAAAAATAATTTAATTAGAAAATTGCTGTCCGAAATGTTGTCCCCAATGCATTATTCTTTGGTCGATTTCATCTAATGTTGGACGAGAATAAATCCCGTAGGCACATATTATTAACAATACAATAATGATAATTAATAGAATTGTATTCAAATCTGATTTTTTCATATTTTTTAATTTATATTTTTCATTTTTGAGTTCGTTCGCCAATGAATAGTAGCGGTCATGTATATGGTTTGTTCCGTGATTAAGTAGCTAATTTAGTAAATAAAAACTGAATAGAAAATCCGCTAGGACCTTCGTAAGCAGGCGAAAACTAGCAATAAATTATATACGGTGTGTGTGCCTTGAATAGTAAATATAGGAGAAATCCCTAAAGTCAAAGGGTTCAAGTCCCTGAGACGCTGGGATAATGCCTGGAAGTTAAGTAAGCCATACCGATAGCTATCGGTATGGTTTATCGTAAGGTATGCACTGAAGTAAGTGGAATATGAAAGTCTGTACCAAAGTACATGAACCGGATAAGAGGCATCAATGAGTGGATGAGCATTCACTGCCTGTCCCGAGTATCCGGGATCTTTCTGAAGTCCGAAGCATACCAAAACTCACGGATGTAGATCCGGCGGAGATAGTCACAAGGATATTCACCTTACCAAGGGAGATCTCTTATGCTGCGGGTAGCACCAAAGAGAAGTCGTCAGAGGTAAATAGTAGCTATGAGGAACGAACCATAAGAATATCGGGAGAAGAAGCCTGAGCGGAAACGTAAAAATCTGATCAGATTGGAAGTGGATCAAGATCATGCGCATGCATGGAGTACAACTAGAAAAGGTGGACGGTCCGCCGCGGCGGATTAGAGTCCAATTCTGAATACTACTATAACTTTATCTCGCCTGAGAAGAAAAGGGTATGAATCGATGCTTTCCTACTACCTCGAAACGCAACCTACAATCCAGTGAACCGCCGCATACAGCCTGTTCCGATTTTTATCGGGAAGACCCGACCCCGAAAGCTTTCGGGGGTGGTGTGAGACTGTGTACGTCGAGGCGTAGGCGCACTGTGGGCTAATGGCTCAGGCCTTCTACTCGACTATGTGCTTTTGTACCAGTCTTTAGGCAATGAAATACTTCCATTTTTAGTGTTGTCAAAGTCTAGACTATGTGGAAAAATAGTTTCATAGTTTTTAATTTTAATACGGTTTTTTCTTGTAAAAGTAAATTCGGCTATTCTTGGAATCTCAACTCCGAACTGTGAATGAATACCACAACAGTTGTTTGGATGTATATGTACACAAATGTGAGTTTGTAGGATTTTATCAAAAACTGTTTTGTTCAAACTAAAAAAATGAGGATTCCATAGATCTTGTAATGAATGAAACTCAATAACCATTATTCTGAATCTATTAATAAGAGAATCAGTCATGTTTATTATCGAATTATATTCGCCTCCTTCAATATCCATCTGTAGCAATAAATCCGAAGAATCAGAAATATCACTTGATTTTACCCAATCATCAATTGTAATAAATTCGTCATTATTTGTACATCCCACAAACTTTTTGATAAAATTATACTCCTCTTCAGAAATATCTAAATTTGGCATTTCTACGGATTTATCTGCCATAAAAACCTTCATTTTATATTTTAAACAGTCAAGTTCAAATCCACTAATTTTATCAACACCAGGTGAAAAACACGCTTCAATCCCTTCTAAATCATTGGGTGTCAAATAACCTCCATCTCCATTTGGTCCAAGTCGTATTAGTTCAAATTCCGAACGAATAGGATAGAGATCCTCAAGTAATTTTAAAACGTTACTTTTATCAGTTGCTCTCTGAAGTATAATTCCTTTATTTAAAAAGAAATGTCTTAATTTGTTCTTCAATATTTTTTTTATTTTTTGACCTCTATTTTTATTGCACATAAGGTGTTTGCGTATGGTTAGTTGCGTTGGCACTACGATAGCTAAAAGGAGGGAACCAATTATTTAGCAACACGGATTTTCCGAAAGGAAAAATAGGCGTAATTAATTATACTCGTTAATGTGAGTTGTTTTTAATCGATATAGTATTTAGAGTCGACAGGTTTAATAAATAAATTACATAAGAGTCCTATAAATAATAAACCAGCCATCAAGTACATGGTTAAGTTATATACATCGGCACTTGGCATGTTTAAAACTTCCAGTTGATATTCTCTTAAGTAATTTATCGTTACAGGCCCAATAATGGCTGCCATACTCCAAGCTAATAACAATTTACCATGGATCGCTCCAATTTGTTTAGAGCCAAACATATCTCTTAAATAAGCTGGTATTGTTGCAAAACCTCCGCCATACATACTAATGATAATAGCAAATGTTGTCGTAAATAATAACACACTACCTATTTTAACCGTAAATGGAATCAATATATAGAGGAAGATACCTAAGGTAAAGAAGATGGAGTAGGTGGTTTTACGTCCTAAATAATCGCTTAATGTTGACCATACAAATCGACCTACCATATTAAACAAACTAAGTAATCCAACAAAAATAGCAGCATCTCCCGCCGTTACTGCTTCAGTAGCTCCAATATTTTCTGTGCTAAACATTTCTTGTATCATCACACTGGCTTGACTTAAGACACCTATACCTGCACTTACATTTAATCCCAATACCATAAAAAGTAACCAAAATTGTGGTGTTTTAACCGCTTTATCTACCAAAACATCCTGTGTGGTAATTAATTTATTTTTCTTGGTGGTAGTAAGGTCGTATCCTTTAGGCTTCCAACTTTCACCTGGTATTCTTACAATTAAAGAACCAAACAGCATCACTACCAAATAAAGTAAACCCATAGTTAAAAAGGTTTGCGATACTCCCGTTGAGGTTTCGGTTGCATAAAAATCTATTAGATACACACTTAAAGGAGAGGCAATCATCGCTCCACCACCAAAGCCCATAATAGCTAGTCCGATAGCCATTCCAGGTCGATCTGGAAACCACTTAATCAGAGTGCTTACGGGTGAGATATATCCTAATCCCAAACCGATACCTCCTAACACACCAGAGCCTAAATAAAGTATCCAAAGTTGGTGTAAATAAATACCTAAAGAAGAAAGTAAAAAGCCGCTACTGAAACAAATCGCTGCAAAAAACATGGTTTGTCTGGGGCCAACCCTTTCTACCCATTTCCCTAAAATAGCCGTAGAAGCTCCTAAGAAGAAAATAGCAATAGTAAAAATCCAACCCAATTCAGCAAGTTTCCAATCTTCTGGGACTTGTTCTGTGATTCCAATAATTTTGGTAAGTGGTTTATTAAAAACACTAAAAGCATAAATTTGGCCGATACATAAATGAATACTCAAGGCAGCAATTGGAGCAAACCAGCGATTATAATTACTTTTCGCGATACTACTCGCTTTGTTCAAATACATATCAATAATTTTAAATACTTACAAGGTCTCGTATATGAAATGTAGCGTGTAGATAGACGCTAACTTTTCGAATTATACACGAACTATTCTGAAGCTTCGGGATTAAATTTTTCTTAATTTTTTTAAAAGCCAAATTTTTAAATTTGGCGGTGTTTGTAAATAGTAATGAACTTTCGTAAACCATCAAAAGCACTATTTGCTATATGCAGTGTTACCAAATTTTTGATAGTAGTTGGGTCAACATTATTTTTAATTTTTTTGTTGAGTCGATTGATTGCACTTCAGTTCTTAACACATCATTTATATTTTGCAACTTTTCATTGTCAACTGTTTTCCTATTTAAAGAATTTGATGTCAAATACTAATCTCCATTTTTCTCCAAACATTTTCCATCTAATAGTTCCCAAGAAGAATCAGGTCTTAAACTATAAGACAAACTAAATCCCTAAGTTTTTTTTACATCTAGTTAATCTAAAAGTTGAGTCAGCTTTTGCAAATTCCCAACTCTCTAATCTGTTATTTTGGTTTCTATCGATCCCTTTTTTAAATAAGCAAAACATAATTATTGAAGATAAAATCGAATTAATAAAGAATAATTTAGAGAAATCTTTTTTTTGGCATAAACAAAACCTCTTCTACTATAACATTAATCATAAAAACAAAAGGAATATTTCAATGGAAATACCTGAATCAGGATCCATTTGATCTATCCAAAACCAAATCAATACAAAGTGAATTAGTACAATTCCTAAAATCTTATAGCAAGTCTTCATTTAAAATGAGTTGTTTAGAATTTTAAATGTTTCATCATTTTTGGTTAGTGTTTGCTTCATTTAAAATCGTATTCCATCATTTTTTGTGAATTTCGGACGTCATAATTTGGTTTTTCAAATTGCACGCAATGCTTGGTGTATGATTAATTGAGTGATTTAAACACTAAAGTTAATAAATAATTCACAAATAGAAAGGCTGCGAGAACTTTCGTAAGTAAGTTTTTACTTGCAATCAATTATACAAATTATTTTGCTTATTTTGTTGTTTAAATTGGTTATTATAGCTAAATTTATCTTTAAATATATCGTCAAATTTTTCTGTAGACATAGATATGATATGAATTAAAAAAGTCAAATTATTTTGGGAATAAGTACTAACGAAAATATAAAATATATAATTCCTTGACTAATTTATCCTAAATAAAATTTGTGAATCCCTAAATTGTCTAAAATTGGAAATGTCAAAATTGTTGCTCTTTTTTAGACTTTCGTTTTTATTTAGCTAATTCAATATTTATAGTAATAAATATTTTAATTTTGTCATTAAATCAGGTCATTAATATAACAAATTATTTACTTTTATCCTCAAAATAGACAATACTCTTATCTTTAAAGTCATCATCAATTAAAGAACTCCAGTGGTCGAATTTATTATTGTATTGATTTACTAGTTCTTTAAGGTCAGTTAATTGGTTTGAAGTCTCATTGCTATTAAAAGAAATATTTGCGAGCATTAAATCGGTTAAATTTATTAATCTTGTAGAAATTGCTTTATTGGTTAAAACAAATTTTATCTTTTGAATTTCCTTAATTGCTTTTATAATTGAACTGTCAGATAGTTTAATTCTACCTGAATAATTGCTAATCCCATGTATTGCATAAGAATTAGCTCCTTTCAAAATTACATTAGCACTAGCTTTACCAAACTCTCTTCCAAATTGTGTTGATATACCTCTTATAATATAATTAATTATATTCGTAGTTATTTATTTTTATCATTATCTTCTTCAATTTCTCTAGCTTTTGATAAAGCACTTGCAACTAATCCCGCTGGAATAGTAACAATTCCTACGCCAATTAATAGAATGAAAAAAGTAAATATTTTACCTCCTATTGTAATTGGGTAAACATCCCCATAACCTACCGTTGTTAATGTTACAACTGCCCACCATGCACTATGTATAACAGAAGCGAAAATTTCAGGTTGAGCCTTATTTTCAAAAAAGTAAATTCCTGCTGACGCTAGAAAAATAAAAATAAATGTAATAATTAAAAAAAGAATTATTTCTTCCTTGACAATTTTGGTAGCAATATGAAATCTGTTAAGGGCTTTATTATAACGTATTAGTTTCAAAGCTCTGAATATTCTGAATATTCGGAAAGCTCGTAGAGCTCGTAGGTCGAACGTTCCTCTGAGGTAGAATGGAAAGATAGCCAAGAAGTCGATAATTCCATAAAAGCTAAAAATATATTTAAATGGATTTTTTGAAACAAATATCCTTAATATATATTCTACTGAAAATATTATAACACAAATTAATTCAAAGTTATTTAAAATATTAACTATATCTACTGAATTATTAGGTAATGTTTCAACTGTAAAAGCAGCAAGTGATAAAAAAATCAAAACTTGGATAAAATAATCAAATATTTTTCCTTTTTGGGATGTATTATCTTCAATTATAATTCGTAATTTTTCTTTCATCTATGGTTTTCGTGAAATTAAGTAAAACGCTCAGGTTTAAGAGCAGGCGGGCATTAAAACCCAATTCACTATCCACCGAGACCAAAGTTTATTAAAGTTAATCACTTACAATATAGTACTTTACGCCCGCTTGCTCTTAGCCAATACGTGTGCCTTGAATGGTGAATATAGACCAAAAAGATGGTCGTTCCAACGGGTGAAATGCCTGTGCCGGTTTTCTTCGGCATCCCTTAAGCGCTGGGATAACGCTCCGAAGCTAAGCAAGTGGCAAGCTGGTTTGTCGTGAGGCATGCAGTGAAGTAAGCCAGACTGCGGTGTCTGTACTGACGAACATAGCCTGTCCCGCCCAAGCGGGAAACCATATAGGATGCTATGAGGTCGGATCGGGTGGCATTACCTGTCCCGAATATCGGGAGCACATCAAAGTCTCAACCTTCCGAGAGGAAGGAAGTACCAAATTAGTAGATATGGCAGGAATAGTCACAAGGATATTCACCTTACGATGGGAAATCTCTAGCTGTCGAGAACATCTGAGAGAAGTCAGCAGAGGTCATAGTAGCTATGAGGAACGAGCCATAAGAACTATGGAGGTCTCACAGATTAGTGAAGGACTGAACATTGGATTACGTCCAAATTCGATAGGGAGTACCGTTTCGGTACAGCCTTATCTTAAGCAAGACTGAGCGTTAAGAAAATGCCCTTTTGGGCATTTTTAGTGAAGGGCCGGGCAGTGGGGGAGCTTAAAAGTTTTAATATGATAGAAAAAGTAGACAACCGTAAGAACCTTTACAAAGCCTACCGACAGGTGGTGCGGAACAAGGGTTCGGCAGGGGTGGACGGTATGAATGTCACCGAACTGCTTTCCTATCTGTAAAGTAACAGGGACAGGATTAAAATATCCATCCTTAACCATACGCATGTACCTAAACCTATCAAAGGGAGGACAAAGCGGAAGCTTTGGGATAGGGTGTGGAGAGCATACCTAAAAGCAATGGGAAGATCAGGTTATTGGGCATTACCACAGTAGTAGACAGGTGGCTTCAACAGGCAGTAAGCCACGTGCTGATGACCAAATACGAACTTACGTTCGAGGAACACAGCTACGGCTTACGCCCCGAAAGGAATATTCATAAGGCAGTAACGCAGACTTGACCAGTAAACCGCCGTATACAGACTGTCCCGATTTTTATCGGGAAGACCCTATCCCGAAAGCTTTCGGGGCTGGTGTGAGACTGTATGAGCCGTGGCGTAGGCGCACCGCGGGGTAATGACTCATGGTTGTATACTCGACTAGCGGTTCGGTTTTTATTTTATATAATTACGTCAAATAAGCTCTCCAATTTTGCATGTATGCAATTTTAATACCATTAACATTTTCGTAATTTATTTTCTTACAATAGGTTATTTATAAATTAATTTTTCCGTGTTCGCCTTCTTTATATTGTTCTTCAGTGACAATTACTTTAAATATGTTAAACAAAACTAATATTTTGCTTAAATTGCTATCCCAATAATTCACTTCGTTAGGTGTTACTTTAATAAGGGTGATATTGGGATCGTCTAAGCCAAGTGGAAACCATGCTTTCATGATGGTACTCCATAATTCTTTCATTTTGGTTTTGTTATTTAATAAAATTGCTGTGCCGTGGATCATTAAATAATTATTACTACTTTCGTTGGTAATGGCAATGCATACATTTTTGCTCTCTTCTATTTAGTCAACTTTATATGATGATGCCCTGGTAAAAAACCAGATCGTACCATCATCGTCAATTTTATTTATACCCATTGCTCTGCCCTATAGATTTTCAGTATCTTTTTCGCTGGTAATAAGCATACAGGTGCACTCACCCTTAACCATTTCAATTAGTTTTTCGATATTTTGATGATGTTCCTTTTTCATATTTTTTATTAATGGCGTCCGACAAAATTTCGTTTTTGGAAATTATGTGGCTTAGAAATGAGTATTTGGAAATTTCCCAGTACCTCCTTAAGTGATGTATCCTTGATGGTTTAAAAGGAGGGTAGTTTTCAGAAAAGCATTGAAATATTTATTTTGAGCTGACTGAAGCATTTTTTTTCAGAGTTTTAGTTTTACTCGGACGCCAGTAATTTTTTATTATTAATAAGGTTCTACCCTTATATTAGTGGTACATATAACTAATATTAGCTAAAACCATTAATGGGAAGTTGTCAGGAACCAACTATATACTTGATAGGTATCGCTTTAAATGATTTTTCCAGAACATAGCTATTATTTTGATGTCCTGTTTCCATTAAATCCGTGGTAGAACCATTAATAATGTGTAATTTATCTGATTTATGTTATTGTTTTATGCTACAGAAATACTTGGATTAAATGTAGAGTGTTTCAATCAAAAATAACTTTTCCCAGATATCCAATCACTTTCTTTTTGTTCGTCCTCGTGTTCAAATTCTTTGAATTCTCCAAGTACTAAAACGCTGAATAGTTCTGTAAAGGTTCTTATTGCATCTGGAACAGAAACAATTGCTGCGTGATTCCATTTTTTAAATGTTTGATACCTATTATTACATCTTAAAACCAATCACAGCTGTAAAGTTTTTCAAGGAAGTATACAACAGGAATATATAGTTCAACTTATCTGTTTTTTTTGGTTCCTTTACCTTGGGCATAGCTGAGTTCAAAAAATTATCTTCCGTTGTTTTCTATTTGCTCTAAACCTAACTATATTGGTTGGTAAATGCTCTATTTAAATTATCAATTTTCATATTTTTAATTGCACTTATTACTTAAAATTTAATTCACCTAATGAAACTACATAATGAACGCTTACCCACTCGACTACCATTCCGTTGGTCATTGTATGAAGATTGGAAAACTACAATGTTCAAGATACACGTTAAGCCAATCTGACACATTATGCATATTTCATTAAGTAAATAAAAACTATTGGTAGATCTTTATCTACGCTACAAAATTGATTATAATCAATGGTAAAATCATCACATCTAAAATGGTAATAGTTGCAATATTGACACTTATTTTTAAATAATTGGCACTAAAAACAGGGATATGAAACCTTTGATTTATAAATGTATTTACTTTAACAATTCAATGATTTTAGTGTGTAGTATTTGTTTGTCAGGTGATTTAGAAACATAATCATTCATACCAGCAACTTTGCATTTTTCTAAATCAACTCTTGTCACATCGGTCGTTAAAGCAATAATTGGAATTTTTGATTTTAACGTTTTTCAAATATATTCCGTGTCTTCAAACCCATTCGTTTCGGATATTTGCAAGTCCATCAAAATAAGATCACAAGTTTCTGTTTGCTATTGATGTTTTCAAGTTTCAGTGCTAATAATTCACCAATAATTAAGCCCAGCGAATGCATCAAACTTAACAGTCATTTGTACTTATTAGTTATAACCATTTTTTACTTTAGTTTCATTATTAATAGTCCATTCATTCGTTTTATAGTTGTTGTTGATTATCCTGTTTTAATGTTTATCAAAATCATAAAATTAATAAGTTCATTATCAGCTAATTTTTCAGGATATTCCTTACCTAAAATAATTGTTCTATGGTCAAGCTATATCTTATATCCACCATCATATTTAGGTAGTTCTCACTTAACAAAATATTCATATCCATGTCCAACTTTACTAATTTTCGATTTAATACCTTTTATTAAGTCATTAATTTGATAAATTTCATTATATTCTTTTTCCAAAAATTTTTTTTGTAATGTAATTTTTAAAATCTCATTTAAGACTGTTTTGCAATAAAATTAATTCGTTGCTTTTTCAGTTCAAACTCTCTTTTTTCAAGTTCTTCAAATATCATTTTTTCATTCATTAGCGCTGTTAATTTTGGGTTATTACTTGTCTGTCTTAACTGACAGCTAACGCCAAGGCTAAGGTTAATAGTCTCTAATCAGTAACCACAAAAGTACAACAAGACCTAGGTAAGCTATTAACTTTAGCCATTGTCAGGCACTTTTAATTATGGATTACTTAATAAATAAACACAAATACAATATAGACCTAAAATATTCAAAGTGTGAATTTTTTAGTAATATGTGAATGTTTTAGTACTATTTATAAAACCAATATAAACATAACAAGGTGCTCATTAAAATGTTCTAAAATAATGAAATTCAGAAGAGCTAAGGATAATGCAGTTTTTAAATAGTACGGTATTTTAATTGCGCCTAACGATTGCACATACGGCGTGGCGGCGATTAACCGCCATGATCGTTATATGCGGTGTTATAAATAGGCCTTTTCTATTCATTATCCTATCAAATATAAATAAATTTTCCAATCGAAGTCTTCATTATTATGCGGGTTAATTGCATCAAATGATAGATTGAAGGACTTGCATTAAGAACTGTTCGTTCCAGGCGACCCTTTTCCTGACTTTTTTCAGGCTGTCTTTTCCTTTGTGTTTGAGCAAAAATTGTAGAGCCGTTTTTCTGATTGTAGCCATATTTTCCGGCGCAATGTCTTTTCGAAGCCTTTGCAGATATTCATGAAAAACTACATCTAAGTACCAGTGTAATTAATTTTCAATACTCCAATAATTTCGTGTATATATTCCAAAATAAGATGCGCTTTCCTTTTTACTGCCCACATAAAATCTAATAGCGCTACTGTTGATTGTCCCAAACTAAGACATTGCTCACTTAGCTAAGCACTTACCAAACACAACGCAGCTGTCTTTTTTTCGTTTTCCATTAGCTCTTAAAAAATTTTCGTTACATTTAATTGATAATGAGATAGTTATTTAATGATCTCTTTTGACCACTTCACTAAACAATCTCCAAACTTTTTAATATCCATAGACCTGAAAACTCGATTAAAAGTATCGTGTGACGGTATATCATTTGGTAATGTTAAAAATCGACTTGAAAATTCTTGCTTCTGAACATCATATTCAGCTGTCTCTTCAAAATCTTCTGCCCCGCTTAATACTGCACACAAGCTCATTATCAATATTTCATTTAACAAATGATCCGTTCTGCCTTCTACCCGAAAATCTGGTACTGCTTTGAATATTTCTGCTAACTTAATCTCATAAAGCTACCAGCATTCCTTTATTCCCTATTTTGATGCAATCAACCTAATTAATATGTGAATAATGTAGTACTAATTCAAATTTTATATGACGTATTTTTCAGATAAGGGAAACATGTTATTGAGACGACTCTTCCGACTTCTTCAGCTAGCTGCTGGACGACATTCTGGACACGCTCTTGAGCCTGTTCGAGCGTTTGGAAGACTAGTTATTGGCCCTCTGCACACCTCTTTAAAGAAGCGCTCAACCGGGTTGAGTCTGGGCAGGCGGCCGGTAATCGGACGAAGGCGAGCTTTCGTTCATCGAAGTATTCCTTGACATGGGCTGTTGCACCATCGGCCACGAAGAGGCACACTTCCTTTCGAATCATCCCTGTACCTGCTCGATAAACCAGCTAAAAGAAGGTCCGTCGAGTTTGGGCAGCAAGGCGGCGAAACCCTTGCCAGTAAAGGGGTACAGCGTCAGATACAGGTAAGTACTGTCTCAGCCTACAGTTAGAGGAGCGACAGGAAGGTGCTCCATGGGAGTCCAATTGTGGCCCAACTTGGTGCGCGTGCCCGCCCTTAGCTCGTCATGGAACAGGATGTCTTTGCCAGCAAAGGTGCTTCTGATCTGTCCGAGGTCTTTTTAAAAAGTTCGACCACCCCCGGTTTTTGGCGGATATTAATGGGCCTCCCCCGCTTACGCTTTATTTTCAGGCGTTTGCAAAGATCACTCACCCCGCCGATTGTGTAATTCACACCTAGGCTGCCTGAGCGGTAGGTCTGAATGTGTTCAAGAGTCTGCGCTTGGTCAGTGCTAAGGAACTGGCGCAAGTGACCGATTTGCTGACTAGTGAGCTTGCCGAAGCCCCGTCGCGACGACGTTTGCATTAGCCCTTTTCAAATCCCTTGTGACGGTAGGTCTGCCACAGCCGCTGCGAGTGGCGCTCACACAGACCAAGAATCGACCCGGCTTTAGGCCTGAGACTTGCATTCGCCTGTCTTGAGCAGCCGCAGGAAGCGGGCACGGTCGCGATCTAGAGCATTGACTCGCTTCTTCTCTGCCTCAAGCAGGAAGTCGACGGACTCATTAATTTGGGTGGAATATTTCATAAACTAAACATACGCTGTATTTAATTTGAATTAGTGCAGGTATTCCAAAAAATTGTGTTGTCACGATGAATAAATTTTGGTTCTACCCTTAAGTTAGTGGAACATATAGCTAATAATACCAAAAACTATCACTAGGCAATTCTCAGGTATTAGCCATATGACTCATAGCCGTCTACTCACAAGATTATTTCAGATATCAACTACTTTTTATAGACTGGCTTCCACTAAATTCGTGGTAGAACCTAAATTTTAATTCAACGACAATTTTGTCTTCATCAAATTAAATAGTTAAAAATATGTATTTAACCAAAATGTTACCTATCGTAGCCATATTTATGGTAGGATTATTATCCAGTTGTCAAAAGCAAACTGATGTCTTATCTCCAAAAACTGATGTCTTATCATCAACTGAAAATTCTGCGATTACTAGAGCACCGGTAGTACTAGGGATTGCCGGTGAGTATGCAATATTATCGAAAACGGGCATTACTAATGTTTACCCTTCAGTTATTACAGGAGATGTTGGAGCAAGTCCAATTACTGGAGCTGCAATTCTGTTAACTTGTCCAGAAGTAACCGGGGCAATACATTCAGTCAATGCTGCCGGACCGCCTTGTATTATAACTATTCCTTCCAGATTAACCACAGCTGTTGCTAATATGCAAACAGCATATACTGATGCGGCTGGACGTGTTAACCCTGATTTTGTGGAATTAGGTGCAGGAAATATTGGAGGCTTGACACTTACACCTGGACTATATAAATGGTCAAGCGCAGTACTAATCCCGACGAATATAACTATTTCAGGCAGTTCTACTGATGTCTGGATATTTCAGATTGCACAGACTCTTGATGTGAGTCCAGCAGTAAAAATTACCTTGGAAGGTGGTGCACTAGCTGAGAACATCTTCTGGCAAGTTGCTAGTACGGTTACTTTGGGAACAACAAGCCATATGGAAGGAATAGTATTAGGTAAAACTGGTATTAATATGTTGACAGGATCAAGTTCAAATGGTAGAATGTTAGCTCAAACAGCAGTAGTTTTACAAATGGCAACTATTACACAGCCATAAATATTTAGAAGAAGTTTATAGCAAAGAGGCTGTCTCCGAAAAGAGACAACCTCTTTGCTTTTCCAACTACGGCTATTAATAATAGTTCGGTAATCTGTGGACTAAAGTTAATAAGAGCCTGTTAATTAGTAAACCTTGGCGTTATGCTGCAAATTATCTCCGGAGCAGTTTTTTAAGCTTGTTTCTAACGTTTTGAATAAACGCCTGTTTTTAATGACATTTATTTTTTGTTATAGGCTTTTATTCTCTTGTGTATTGTTAGTGTGAGTATTCATAATTTATTCTTATTAATCCATCAATGGTCGGTAGCCACTCAGAATCAATTGGTGTAGTCGAGATAAAAAACGTGTCGAAGGGTCTTTTTCCCAAGCCGCCCAAGCAACTAATGATCGAGCTGCTTCGAAATAGAGGAGCGCTTCCTCAGCCCTATTCTCTGGTTGGAAATTATCATTGAAATACCAAGATGATTTTGGAGCTAAGTGTGCGTGCATGTTCGGGCCGATCATTGAAGTCGAAATAAAATAACTGATAAGCGACCAGTTGTTTGGACACAGACAGGTGGGTGGAATTTCTGGCAGCATCTCAATGTTATTATCAACCTATAGCAGTAAACCGGGTCCAAATCGATCTACAAAAGTCTTCAGATTATCTGTTGGGTCGACGCTCTGTTTAAGATGATAAGAACTTGTAAGGAACTGAACAATTTCAGTAAACTCCTTCCTGCTCTTTTAGCTTGTTTTTGGATAAAGACGGGTTGCTTCGTGTTCAAATCCGTTAGTAAAAGCAGGATGTATTTTAAGGGATTTCGTACGCTCTATTTTTTCTTGTAAAAAGGAGTATTGATCTTTATCCGCTTCGTGCGCAATGAACTTAATTTCTTTGGCATCCTTAAATCTCCAAACCCGACTAGTTTCTTCAAGAGGATTTTCTACTTCCCAATTTGCAGATGATAGCGTAATGTTATTTTCTAGCTTTCCCTGTATTAAAAGGGCAGGACCACCTAAGTCCTCACCGATAATTACCGCAACATTTGACTAAAGTCTCATTTTTTCTTTTTTTTATTGTTAACCAATTAATTTCTGGTAGCCGCCTCGTTTTTTTCCCGATTTTTTTCCCGAATTCGACTAACAAGTCTAGGTTTACTTTTAGAGGCTTGTGCTTCATAATTTCTGGTAACCAGCTTTGGTTTTACTTTTGGTTTTACTTTTAGAAGATTTTGATGGTGATGGCTAAGAAGAAGAACTATCTGAGGAAGATGGGAGAGGAGCTGTGTCACTCCAGTCATTGTCTTTGTCCACCAGCAACCCCTGTAATTGTAAATCTTTGAAATCACTAATTGTTGGTATTAAGTCTATTGCTTTAACTCCAATTTTTTCGACTGTGTTCATCCTACTATAATCGAATAGGCCAAATTCTTTTTCAACAAGGCCGAATGATTTTTCGCCGCTATAGCCAAGCACGTTAGCTTTCAGGTAAGTGCCAGCAGACCCTTTTAAACTAGCCATCGCATCAACACCGAGGTTAAGAGTAGATGTGGACCAAGGCTTCGAGTTCTCATTGACCACTTTTCCACCAAAGGTTCCTAATACACTAGTATTTGAGGAAGCGGCCCCATAAATCCTACCAGTAACTCCAATAATATTTGCAGCACCGGCACCCACTCCAGCCTTCATTTTTAATCCAACCCCTGCTTTTCTAGTTACCGACCCATCACTATTTAAAATAGTTTTTTCTTTTGTTTTTAAATACTCTTAAAAGACCACAACCCCTAATGACATCTTTAATATGGGGTCAATTCCAACTTCTGCAATAATAGGTACTGGAGCGGGAATAGGAAGTTGCGTATTGAAGCCGACAGCTTTGAGCTGAGCAAGTGTTATATCCTTTTGAAGCAAACCGGAGGCCATGTTGATGTCTTTTCCAAGTTCAAGTTTGCGTCCAAGCAAGCCTATGGGAACTCCATCTTCAACCTACCCTTCTACAGATGAAAAGGCCCTATCACTCAAAACAATACAGCTGTACTCCCAATATCACAATGACTGAAATTGATCAAGTCTAAGACACCTATTATTCGTACATAGGTTTTGTCTTTTAGCATATAGCAATCATTAGGATCCACCTCAATCACACTTACTCGTAGAATAATACCTTCTTTACCATGGTTTTCATCATATAACCCTTGACTATAAAGGGGTTGATATTGTTATTTTACTGATTGTAATTGGGCAGGTTGAATGCCATGTCTTCCTTTTTGTTTTATATCATTCATGTATGGATAACCAAAATAGGAGTCATTATTTTATAATTAGCCCTTCCGTATCAGCTACAGATAAATCTACCGCTATCATTTTACAGGAAATCATTGATGCATTATTGAGTTTTGCAGTTGTGAAAATGGTGTTTTCGAAATTGCAGTTTTTAAATTTTGCTTTACTCAAATCGGAGCCAAAAAAGTTACAGTATTTAAAATTACAATTCTCAAATTTTGTGCTTTTGCATAGGGCATCATCAAACAAGATGTTGTTGAAATCAACACTGGTAAAACTACTCTCCTCAAGTATACCAGACTCAAATGATCCATTTTCCATAGAAACATCCATCCATTGACCATTATTCATTGTGATTTTATTGAATGTCGAATTAAAAAATCGAATTCCTTTAAATTTAGCTCTAGTTAAATCAGAGGCATTCCATGAGGTATATTCGGGATTTGTATCACTAATTTCTATTTCACGCAGGTTACAAGATGAGAATGTGAAGTCATCAATATTTATACCTTTAAATACAGCTTCAGAGAATGAAACACCGACCATAACAATAGGGACATCAGCTATTCTTGATCTATTCCATTCATTGGTTCCTTTCCACAAACATTGTATTTCATGAATGGCATCTGTCCATTTTACATCATCAAGTTTTATGTCAGTGAGAATTGTTTTTTCAAGTCGGCATGTAGAAAGTACAGCGCCTAGTATTTTACATTTTGATAGATTTGCTTCTGTTAAGTCACATTGATAAAGATGAACAGATCTTAAATCTAGCCCTGAAAAGTCAACTCCTTTAAACATTATTCTGTCAACAGGATTGACTTTTTCAATTTCCATATTGAATCTCAGAGGGTCGTTTAGCACTAATTTTTTCCAATTCATATCACACAATTATTGGGTTTTTTTATAATGAGCTACAGATTTGGCACCTAAACCCATTGCCATAGATTTAACGACTGAAAGATATCCCTTATCATAATTATGGAAGAATGAACTAGGTTCATGCACAGCCGTTGGATCTTTACCTGATTCTCCTGCTTTCTCTTCAACGGCTTTATTACCTATTTTACGCAAGTCATTATATGATGAAATAGCCAATGCATTTTCTTCGCCAACCAAACCAACCACAGCCTGACAGAGACGGTCTATATACTTACCTGCCCTAAAAACAGCATATTGGGGATCATTTTCATTATGATGAAGGGCATGGAGCGTGTCACCTACGTTTTCATTAACTGATTGTAAGAACAGTGGTTTTGTTATATCCATTTCAATTGCAACACTTTTGATACTGTTATCTTTATCTTGCGCCTCTTTTAGTCCCTTCAACTTCTTTCCTCCGATTTGTATACCAATAACTGTATGTCTAACAGCTCCCTCTGTTGCATAAACCTCATTTGCGTATGTAAGTCCCCTAGATACGTTGTTTGAAATGTCAACCAAGAGTTGTTCTACCTTTTCTTGGGATTCTTTACTTTGGTCATTTTTTAACATTTGAACCTTGAGTCTCATTACTTTTACATTCTCCATAATTTTCTCGTAGATCCGATTGGAGGCCGCCATTTCCCTTCCCTCTTGTGCAAATTGATCCTTGCCATCAACAGCAAAAGGACTGTTTTCTTCAGCCATTTTTTCCTGTTCAGTCAACTGATCTATTAGTTTTTTTGTTTCTCTTTCAACTGTAGAATGCCATTCACGCCATTCTTTTTCAACTTGGCCAAATTTCTGAAGCATCTCAGCTTTATCGGTTATGCCGTCGAGAACATGTAATTTATAGGTATCCCAATCATCATAATTCATGTTTCTTCTTATCTTAACCATTGACCAAACTTCCTGCTTGTCTTCTTTTTCTCTTTGCTTTGGTGCGGATAATTCTTTCCCAGTAGATGCTACGGATTCTGATGTTGAGCTTACACTTCGGGTAAGAGAGTCACCTTTCCGTGTATCCTTTCCGAAATCCATATTAAACATCCAGTCTGATGCATAAACGTTAATGTCAAACATAGCACCCGGTTCGACGCCGTATGTGTTAACGAATTCTTCATTCAACATCGCGAGTCCAATCTCAGTATTTTCCCCCTTAGCAGATAAATCTAAATCTGAGGTAACTGATTCTGAACCAGCTGAATCTCCCAATTTAAAGTTTTTATCTAGCTCGGTTATGCCGTCGGCAATCTCTTTTGCAGATGGAGTGAAATCATTCTTTACAGCTTTTGCAACATTCGGGTGACGGTTCTTAAAATCTTCTACTTTTGCTGTTATACCAGGTTGTTTGATTTTAACAAAAGCATCCCAGACATGACCTCTCATATCAACCATGGCCTGCATAAGTTGCATACTTGACTCATGTGCAGGGTGTGCCCCTTTAATCGGCCAATTATCGGTTGTCAGACAAGATTTCATTTTAAACCAATTCGATTGAAAAACCTCTTTAATGATACCTACTAATTTATCATGATCCAGGGCCTTTATTTCTTCAGGTACTGTATTCAGTTTCGCAGCTAAACCCTCTAAAGATGTATAGTTAGCGCTTTGTGCACTTACTTCATCATCTCCTTCTACCGCTAATTGAGTTACAATGTTCTTCTGTCTCTGAACTATAGGAGGATAAATAGACTGAAGCTGCATCGCACCAATACCATTATTCTCTGCGGCATTTGCGTGAGTTTGTGCACTGCTCTGAGATTTGTTTTCGGCTGTAGATGTTGATTTCGTTGAATACTCTGTACGTAATTGAGTAGGTTGTGTGCTAATTGTCATATTTTCAGCCTTAGCACCCATAATATCAGCTTCTTTTTCAAGCCCTATATCATCATTGATATTCACCTTGCCTTTCATCTGCATGGTAGCCTTGACACGTCCCTGCTTTTGCTGCACTACATGCCAAGCCTCATGGGGTAAGTGTTTCTCTTGCCCATGACCTAGGTGTATATCGGTTCCTTGTGCATGCGCGTGAGCTTGTAATTGAGCAGGTTTATCAGAATTGTGATGCACTTTTACGTCATCCATAGACATACCGGACAGGTTCTCCATTCCTGTTTTTAGGTTGTCAGGTAAACCTGTGTTGTTTTCTTTCTTTTGGATGGGTTGCTGTTGTTGGGTAGAATGATTATCCGCCACTGACTGCAATTGAGCTGCTTGCTTAGTTTGAGGGCTATTGTTAGCCATTTCCTGAAACGCTCTTAGCTGCGAAACCTGCTGACTATTATTCGCCATCTCTTGCAGTTTTCGTTGTGTAACAGCCTCAGGTCTGTTATCAACAAACTGAAAAGTAGACTTACCACTGCGCTGCAACCGGGAGGTCTCAGCAGAAACTGCTTGGCTTTTATCCTTTTGTGTTTTGTCAGCGTGAGTATTCATGCATTTTTTCTTTTTAGATTTTTGCTTATAACGGTTCGGGGCTTGCCGATTTTGCGGACTTGAAAGCACTAAACTGTCCCACCGCACCAAAGCTAATTAATAGCACACACTTTCAATTTACCACTGCACCCGCAATATTCGGCAAGCCCATGTGTGTGCCTTGAATGGTAAATATAGGAGAAATTCCTAAAGTCAAAGGGTTCAAGTCCCTGAAACGCTGGGGTAACGCCTGGAAGTTAAGTAAGCCGTACCGATAGCTATCGGCATTGTTTATCGTGAGGTATGCACTGAAGTAAGCGGGACTACGAAAGTCTGTACCGAAGTACATGAACCGGATAAGAGGCATCAATGAGTGGATGAGCAAGCACTACCTGTCCCGAGTATCGGGATCTTTG
>Ga0209491_10005137_pt1 | contig 19461 bp, 22 predicted proteins | sample BON02_FD_187213 | JGI IMG/M metagenome (GOLD analysis project Ga0209491, IMG submission 187213) | Freshwater microbial communities from Lake Bonney liftoff mats and glacier meltwater in Antarctica - BON-02 (SPAdes) (version 2) | ecosystem: Environmental > Aquatic > Freshwater > Ice > Glacier... | reverse complement strand
CTTTTTCAACAACTGAATGATTTCAGACTGGACCACCTATAGCAAATACTCTTGTTACACCAATACCTAATTTTGTTTTTTAAATGAACAATTTAAGCTGGCCCGTGACGAAACGATGACCGAGGCCGATTTTAGTAAGACCTAGCATCAAAACATGGAATATGATTTAATCTCCCATATATTTTTTGACCATATAGATCATCTAGATCAATATAGAATAGACCGTGTAGAGGTGAGAGAGTCATGACGTTTCTTGTTACAGAGCAGTGCATCAAATGTAAATACACCGATTGTGTTGAAGTATGTCCCGTTGATTGTTTCTACGAAGGCCCTAATTTTTTAGTGATTGATCCTGATGAGTGCATCGATTGTGCTTTATGTGAGCCTGAATGTCCGGTGGATGCAATTATATCTGAAGATGACATGACCGAAGCTCAAAAGCCGTTTCTCGCACTCAATGCCGAGCTTGCACAAGTTTGGCCTAACATTACCGTACAAAAAGATGGGCCACCGGATGCGAAGAGCTGGGAAGGAAAAGACGGTAAACTGCACTATTTAGAACGAGCATGGCCTAAAAAATGAACCTGCTTGCGATTGATACCTCGACATCCCACGCATCCGTTGCCTTAGAATTTAACGGCGCTATGTTTATTGAAGAGGCGTTTGAAATACGTGAACATGCTCGTGTGCTGCTCTCCATGGTTGAGCGTGTATTATCATCAGCAGGAACAGAGCTTAAATATCTCGACGGCATTGTGTTTGGCGAAGGTCCGGGTAGCTTCACGGGGCTGCGTATTGCCTGCAGTGTAGCCAAAGGTCTTGCCTATGCAGATGACTTGCCGTTGTACCCCGTCGGTAGTTTGCTGGCAATCGCTGCCCAAGCGGAAGATTTGCAGTCCAACGCGCGCTTACTCGCGATGATGGACGCACGCATGAATCAAGTGTATTGGATGTTTGATCCCGAATCATCCGAGCAGCTGCCATGTGTAAGTGCCGCGAAAGATGTCTGTGTGCCTGCAAACACACCTATCTATCTTGTTGGTACGGGTTATGAAGCTTATCTTGAGTTGCTGCCATCTGAAATACGCGACGCGATTGTGTGTACACGCGAGATTTTTCCGCGTGCAGATGCCATGATACGAGTGGTAAGAACAGGCACGATTCCGTCGGTCACGGCCGATGCTGCGATGCCTGCGTATGTTCGTCAACACGTTACTGGAGGATAAACGCGTGGATAAAAAATTACTCGCTATGCTGGCCTGTCCCTTATGTAAAGGGGCTTTGTTATTAAAACAAAATGAGCTTATATGCCGTTTTGATAGGCTTGCCTATCCTATTCGTGATGGTATTCCTGTGATGCTTGAGCAAGAGGCGCGCTCGATTACACTTGATGAAAAGGAAGCGTTGTGAGCACCGATTTTCATGTGGTTATTCCGGCGCGTTACGCCTCCCACCGTTGCCCGGGTAAGCTTTTGATGTCGCTTGGCGGACAAACCGTCTTAGCACGTGTGTATGAGCAGGCAAAGCAAGCTGGGGCTGCAAGCATTACCATTGCAACCGATCATGCTGCAATTATGGATGAAGCCATACGTATTGGTGCGCGGGCTTTGATGACGTCACTCACACATCCTAGCGGCACCGATCGTGTGGCTGAAGCCGTGGATACTTTAGGTTTGCCTTCTGATGCGGTGATTGTGAATGTTCAGGGCGATGAACCGCTCATGCCACCAGCACTCATTCGGCAAGTAGCCATGAGTTTGGTCGCTTCAAAAAATACATCGATGGCGACACTGTGTGCGCCGATTTCTTCTGAAGAAGAGTATGTCAATCCGAATGTTGTCAAAGTGATTCGGAATACTCACAATCAAGCGCTTTATTTTTCAAGAAGTCCCATTCCTGCTTTCAGAGATGGTGGTGTCTTATTGAAGCATGTGTTTCGACATATTGGTTTGTATGCGTATAAAAAAGAGTTTTTATTGAACATGGTTGCATCGCCCGTTTGTGCTTTAGAAGCTGTGGAAGCACTGGAGCAGTTGCGTGTATTATGGTCAGGATACGCCATTCAAGTGGATGAAGCGTGCGTGGCACCACGGCAAGATATTAATACGTTGGATGACCTTAAACAGGCTGAGGCCTGGATTTTACGCGAAAAATGTTCATAAAAAACCATGGTTTGATCTTAATTTATTCTAAAAGTTGTTGTCATGACCTAAAAAAAGTAAACTGTAGTTATGTGAGTCTGCAGACAAGGAGTGCTGCCCAATGGTGTATCCCTCGATAGCCTGGAAAGCAAGAGCATGGCTTGTTGCCTCCCTGGGGATTTTGGTTATTTTGCTCAGTTGGCACTTGATGATCAAGCCCTATGAAATTAAACGCCTGCAACGCGCGTCGGTAGCAACTGCGCGACAGCTTCGCGTGGCGTTTTCATCACAAGTCAATCAGCATTTAAATGCGGTGAAAAAAATCTTTTCACGCATGGAACATCACGATTATCGAGCCTATTCAGATGTTGTAGAAGATGTAAATTTTCAGTTTGAACATAATCATGGCCTTGAAGCCATGATATTTCCTGCTGTCGGTTCAAAAGGATCGGTTGCTTTATTTAATCCTCACGTCACCCAAACAGGGGTATTAACATCTCAAAAGCAATGCGACACGCTGATGCGAACACATCCTGAGTTGACCCGAATGTATCAAGATATGCAGGTGATTGCTTTGGATGGTTCGCTTTGTGTCTATGATACACGCTCTCATATGCTTGCTATATTTAATTTAAAAACAATTCTTGATGAAGACTTAAAGCAGGAGATCATGAAAGGGTATTTTCTTGCTTTGTCAGATAAAATCACGCCTGAGCTTGTGTCTCCGAATTGGACTATTCCTTTGATTCATCGAGAATTTTTTCAAGTCTTAGGTGCTGAGTGGGATATTCATATCTATCCGAGTAAAGCCTATGTCGAGGCATGTGTGAAGCGTGCGTATATTATTTTTTGTACGACGCTTGGTGGCTTTGTAAGTGTGTTTTGTCTTTGGTTTTTAACCTTTCGTTGGAAGTTGATACCGTTGAATTCACGTTATGTGAATCAGTTAAAACGATTGGCGCAGTATGATGGTCTGACTGAATTACCGAATCGTCGGTATTGTTTGGATTTTTTAAATACCATGATCGAGCGCTCAAATCGGGGCTCCGATCATTTTTCCGTGTGTTTTTTAGATTGTGATAAATTTAAGAATATTAACGATAAGTATGGTCATCACGTCGGTGATTTAGTTTTAAAGCATCTCGCTAAATCCGTGTCTCAAGTGATTCGTCGCAATGATCTTTTCTCGCGTTTTTCGGGAGATGAATTTTGTTTGGTGTTAGACGGTACATCGTCTAAGCAAGCGATTCAAACGGCTTTAGATAAAATATTTGAAGCTGTTTCCATGCCTATTTATTTTGAAAAGAATAAAATAATGATTACGGTAAGCATTGGCGTCGCGGTTTATCCTGAATCTGGACAGGCTGCTGATCTTCTTTTGAAGCATGCTGATGAGGCCATGTATTCAGCAAAAAAACAAAAGAAAAAGAATGCTTATGTTATTTATCAGCGTTGATGTCGTCTTTAATTTCATCGAGTTTGGCATCGATACGAGCTTCAAGAAAACGATCTTTTTTAACCAGCGTTTTAGATAGCTTAAACAGGCGTCTTGCTTCTTTTCGTTGCCCCTGGAGTAGATGGCACTGCGCATAAGTAAAATAAGCATACGCTTTAAGGTGATTGTTGGATTGTGCGCGTGCAAGGGCATGGCATACCGGTAAATCGGTTGGAAATGCTCGGCTTGCTTGAAGCAACAGCGTGGATGCTTCATCAGGGTGGTTGGTCGCAGATAAGATCTTTGCGAGCGTCATAATCACAGGGTAGTTTCCAGGATAATTAGCATGAAGGGCATGTAGTCGAGCAATGGCTTCATCGGCGTGCCCTACGCCAGCTCCAGCTTCACTGATGGCGAGTGCGTAATAAAAGTTTTCATGATCTTCAGCAGCAAGGCTTTGGAGTTGCGCGTAGGCTGCTTGATATTGGTTGGCTTGGAGTAACGCAAGTGCGCGCCCATATAGGCAAGCATTATCGTTGGTTTCTGATTGCGGGCAACGATTGGCATAGTAATCTAATAATTTTTTATTATGTTGGGCTGTAAGAACGCGAATACGTTCTTTCGTCAGTTGATACGCCAGGGTATCCGGGACGTTTTTGGGGGACAAAAGGTTGGTTCGATGCTCTGCTTCAACAATTCGATCATCATCCATCGGGTGTGTCCGTAAAATAGTGGGGACATTGCCTGAGTAATAACGTGAATTTTCTCGCATGCGTTGAAAAAAATGAATCATACCGCGAGGATCAAACCCAGCACGTTTCAGCATGTCGATACCAATGCGGTCCGCTTCTTTTTCGTTGGAGCGAATGAAGTTAATGCTGTCTTGGGCAAAGCCTCCGAGGGCCGCCATCATGGCGCCACTTCCAATCCCAGGGATAATGGCTCCAAGAGCTATGGCTGCGAGCATGGAGGCAAGCATCGGTACTTTCATACGATGCTGATGTTCAAGCATGCGATAAAGGTGGTGTTGGCGAACGTGTGCGATTTCATGAGCAAGTACCGCTGCAAGCTCGCTTTCATGTTCGCTTAATAAAAAAAGCTCACTGTTGATGCCAATATGTCCACCAGGTCCTGCAAAGGCATTGATTTCATCTGATTTTACGATAAAAAAAGAGGGAGGGACTTGATCGCTATGGGTAGCAAGTTTTTGCCCGAGTCGTGTAAGATACTGATTACTCAGCGGATCACGCAGCACGCTGTTGGATTGATTGATTTCTGCGACAAATTCTTTTTCGAGCTCATCCAGTTCGCTATTTGAATAAGCAGAAAAAGCAAATGCGGTGTTATTCAAAAGCAGAGATATGATAACCAGAGCAAGCATGCATGATTTTATGCGATGGGGTAAGCCTGTTCTTTGTGTTGATCTGGGCATGAGGCTACTCAAAAATTGAATAATTTGTTATCATACACATACTTTTTCCACAGTGACTGAAATATGCACGAGCAATTTCTGCTAGCAGCACTTCGTCAAGCATGTCTTCGACGTGGTTCAACAGCACCAAATCCTTCTGTTGGGGCGGTTGCGGTGTGTGCTGAAAATATTATAGCACAAGCTGCGCATCCAGGTGTGGGTCATCCACATGCCGAGCAGTTACTGCTTCAAGTTCTGCCTGAAGATTGTTCGTCGATTACGATTTATGTGACGCTTGAGCCTTGTAATCACTGGGGGCGAACACCACCCTGTGTGGACGCGTTGATTGCTCGGCGTGTCAAACAAGTGGTGTATGCGTACGCCGATCCGAATCCTATTGTCGCTCAGAATAATACACCTGCGTTGCTGAAGGCGCACGGCATTGATGTACTGCATTATCCAATGCCTGTGATTAATAAATTTTATGAAAGCTATGCGTTTTGGTTACGAACGGGTCGACCTTGGGTCACGGTAAAAATGGCACAAACGTTCGATGGCAAGATTGCAGGGGAAGGTGGCGCTCGCACGATGTTATCCAATGCCGCATGCGCTGATTTCACGCATCAGGAGCGCTTGCACACCGGTGTCATTTTAACAACAGCCAAAACCATTCAAGCAGATAATCCATTACTCAATGCACGCGTGGGAGATGATGTTGTCGCAAAACCTATTGCCGTGCTAGATCGTACACGCAGCTTAGCGGCGTCGGCGAATATTCATCAAACAGCCAAGCCATTGCATCTTTATCATGGTAAACCTGACGAGAAGCAATTGGATCTACACGCAATACTTGATGATTTGGGTCGTATCGGTTACCACGATGTGTGGGTTGAAGCAGGCGCTGAATTATTTAATCATCTGCATCAGCAAAACTTAGTTCAACGCACGTATTTATATTTGGTGCCCAATATTTTGGGGCCGCGAGCGCTGTCGTTATATCCACAGGATACACCAGAAAATATTTTAGCTAAGGCAAAGCATATAGCATGGGACGCAATGGGGGATAACCTCAAAGTTACGCTTGATTGGCAAGCTAATGCTCAAGATAATTTTATCGAGGAATCAACATGTTCACAGGATTAGTTGAACAATGCGGTACTGTATTCAGTCAAGAAAAGCATGACGCCGGAACGCGCTTAATCATTGAGGCGCGGTTTGAAAGCTTGGTGATGGGTGAAAGCATTGCTGTAAACGGCGTGTGTCTTACCTTATTGCCGGCACTAACAGGGCAACTTGCCTTTGATGTCTCGCCTGAAACCTTGCATGCAACAAGTTTGGGTGCGCTAGCATTGGGGCATGGTGTGCACCTTGAACGTGCCTTACGTGCCTCTGACCGGCTGGGAGGGCATTATGTTACGGGTCACGTGGATAGAGCTGCAGAAATAGAGTGTATAGCACAACAAGGCGAGTATACTGAGGTGACTGTTTCAAGTTTTAATGCCAGCGACCGGCGCTATTTATGTCCTAAAGGCAGTGTAACGTTGGATGGCGTTAGCTTGACGATTAATGCCGTAACGGATGATGCGATAACCGTCATGCTGATTCCGCATACGTTGTTAAAAACAACGCTTTCAAACTGGTTTGTTGGGCAACGCATCAATGTTGAGTTTGATTATATTGCCCGCGTGTTGGTTCATCAATTGGGTTCTTTGTCAGATTCGACTATAATGACGCTTTTTGAGAAGCCCAACAAGGGCATCGAGGTTCCTTTATGACAAGCCCTTTTTCATCGATGCAGCATGCACTTGCTGAACTTCGTGCCGGCCGTATGGTTATTTTGGTTGACGACGAGCAGCGTGAAAATGAAGGTGATTTAGTCTTCGCCGCCGAACATGTGACCCCTGAATCGATTAATTTCATGTCGCGCTTTGGTCGTGGGCTCATTTGTTTGCCGATGACCGGAGCGTTGATTGACAAGCTTGGGCTACCGATGATGGCAAGTCGTAATCGTTCACCTTATGGCACGGGGTTTACAGTATCGATTGAAGCCTTTTCAGGTGTAACAACCGGTATTTCAGCAAAAGATCGTGCACATACCATTCACGTGGCGATTGATGCAAGCGCTACGCCAGAAGATATTATTTCGCCGGGACACGTGTTCCCACTTCGAGCTCGTGATGGCGGGGTATTCGAGCGCCAAGGACAAACCGAAGGCAGTGTTGATCTGATGCGGCTTGCTGGGCTGAAACCTGCGGCGGTGATTTGTGAGCTTATCAATGAAGATGGCACCATGAGTCGCCAAGATGATTTGATTAAATTTTCAAAAGAACACGGTATTCCTATTATCAGCGTGCGTGATGTGATGGAGCATCGTATTCGTCACGAAGTGCTCGTTGAAAAGGTCGCGATCAGTCGTATACCGTTGCGAGAACACGGTGATTTTACGATGACGCTTTTTCATAATCAGATGGATGCGTCAGAACATTTTTCTTTAGAAAAAATAGTCATCAACTCAGAATCCAGCTCTGATAACGCCAGCAAAGCACCGTTGGTACGGATTCACTCGGAATGCATCACCGGTGATTTATTTGGGTCAACCAAATGTGATTGTGGTGAGCAGCTCGAGCAATCCTTGGCTAAAATTGCCAAAGAAGGTGGGGTGTTGATTTATTTAAGGCAAGAAGGTCGGGGCATTGGTCTCTCCAATAAGCTTAAAGCGTATGCACTTCAAGAAAAAGGCATGGATACCGTCGAGGCTAATCAACATTTAGGTTTGCCGGTTGATGGACGTGAATACGGGATTGCTTTTCAAATGCTGCAAGCCTTAGGTTTAGATAAAGTAAGGCTTCTGACCAATAATCCGCGTAAAATCGAAGCGCTTGAACAATACGGCATCAACGTCGTTGAGCGTTTGCCGTTACATGTGGAAGCGAGTTGTGAAAATCGAACGTACTTAAAAACGAAGCGTGAAAAATTAGGACATCTTTTGGATATGAAGCCATGAAATATATCAACGCTACGCCTGAAAAAAAGGCGGTGTTTCCCATTGCAATTGTGGTAAGTTTATTCAATCGTCCGATCACACAAGCATTACAAGATGGCGCGCTTGAAGCGCTCGAATTAGCTGGCTTTTTACCGGAGCATATTACCTTGATTGAAGTGCCGGGAGCGGTTGAAATTCCTTTGGTGGCCAAGCAGCTTGCTAAGCAACATAAATTTGGCGCTATTATTGCTTTAGGCGCGGTTGTTCGAGGTGAGACCACGCACTATGATTACGTGTGTGAGCAAGTAAGCACCGGTTGCCAGCAGATAACGTTGGCGTATGATGTGCCGGTTGTTTTTGGTGTTTTGACCACAGAAAATGAAGCGCAAGCCTGGGATAGACTTGGAGGTGCGCATGGACATAAAGGGCATGACGCTGTGGCGTGCGCGCTCAGCATGCATCACATATTACAAACATTAGAACACGATAACGGGTTAGGACAATAAATAATGACAAAATTTGTATTTATCACAGGTGGTGTGGTTTCTTCATTGGGAAAAGGCATCACAGCCGCGTCGCTTGCGGCTATTCTTGAAGCACGAGGCCTTCGTGTTACGTTGATTAAACTTGACCCATATATTAATGTCGATCCAGGTACCATGAGCCCGTTTCAACATGGCGAAGTGTTTGTGACACGTGACGGTGCCGAGACCGATTTAGACTTAGGGCATTATGAGCGCTTTGTTCGTACGGCAATGACCAAACTTAATAATTTCACAGCAGGCAAAGTGTATGAGACGGTGATTAAAAAAGAGCGTCGCGGTGATTATTTGGGCGGAACGGTTCAAGTTATCCCTCATATTACCAATGAAATCAAACGCCGTATTCGCTTAGGTGCTGAAGGGTATGATGTGGCGATGGTGGAAATTGGTGGAACCGTGGGTGATATAGAATCGTTGCCGTTTCTTGAGGCGATTAGGCAAATGCGCATTGAGCTTGGAAGTGATCGTGCGCTTTTTGCTCATTTGACGTTGGTGCCTTACATTGCAACAGCGGGTGAAACAAAAACCAAGCCTACACAGCACTCGGTGAAAGAATTACGCTCCATTGGTATTCAGCCTGATCTACTGATTTGTCGTTCAGAAAAACCGTTGACACAACAAGATCGTAATAAAATAGCTTTGTTTACTAACGTTGAAAAAGAGGGTGTGATTACATTGGAAGATGCTAAGAGCATTTATCAAATTCCTATGATTCTTCATAAGCAAGGCGTTGATGAACTGTTGGTGAAAAAATTAAACTTAGGCCCATTAAAACCTGCTGATTTACACGAATGGCAAGCGGTACTCGATGCACAAGCCTCGCAAGACATGACGGTTAAAGTCGGTATGGTCGGTAAATACTTGGAATTGAGCGATGCTTATAAATCATTAAACGAAGCCTTGTTGCATGCCGGTATTCATACAAAAACGCGTGTTGAAATTGTTTACATCGATGCCGAACTTATTGAAAAACATGGACCATCACTTTTAGATGCGGTCGATGCTATTTTGATTCCAGGCGGATTTGGTTCACGCGGAGTCGAAGGTAAAATTCTGGCTGTTCAGTATGCTCGAGAAAACAACCGACCGTTTTTAGGTATTTGTTTAGGTATGCAAACCGCTGTGATTGAATTTGCACGGCATATTGTCGGCCTTAAAGATGCCAACTCAACAGAATTCAATAAAAATACATCGTATCCTGTGGTGGGCTTGATAACCGAATGGTTGGATGAAGCGGGACAGGTTAATTTGCGTGATGAAAACAGTGATTTAGGTGGCACCATGCGACTTGGCGCGCAAATAGCTGAGCTGACGGATGATTCGCTTGCAAGTAGGGCTTATGCTGCTCCACGTGTGGTTGAGCGTCATCGTCACCGTTATGAAGTGAATAATCATTATATCGACGCCTTGCTTGAACACGGCATGGTGATTGGCGGACGATCGGCGGATGGGGAGCTGGTTGAAATGATTGAGCTGCCGAATCATCCTTGGTTTTTAGGGTGTCAGTTTCATCCTGAGTTTACGTCGACCCCACGAGATGGTCATCCTTTATTTCAATCGTTTATTATAGCCGCTCGCGCTTATCATCAAGAGCAAAATCAGGATCTAAACAAAAAGGAAAAGGCATGAAACTGTGTGGCTTTGAAGCAGGGCTGAATGCCCCGCTGTTTTTAATTGCAGGACCTTGCGTGATTGAAAGCGAAGCGTTAGCTATCGAAACCGCCGGGTATCTAAAAGAGCTGTGTGCTGATCTAGGTATCTCGTTTATTTATAAATCGTCGTTTGATAAAGCCAATCGTTCATCAGGTACGAGCTATCGTGGTCCTGGTTTGGAAAAAGGCTTGGCTATTTTAGAAAAAGTAAAGCGTGATGTCGGTGTGCCTATTCTGACCGACGTGCATGAAGACACCCCACTCAACGAAGTAGCCAGCGTGGTGGATGTGTTACAAACCCCAGCGTTTTTGTGCCGACAAACCAATTTTATTCAACGTGTTGCTGCGACCAATAAGCCCGTGAATATTAAAAAAGGCCAGTTTTTGTCGCCTTGGGACATGAAGCATGTGGTCGCCAAAGCCAAAGCAACCGGCAACGAATCGATTATGGTGTGTGAACGCGGTGCGAGCTTTGGTTACAATAATTTAGTCTCGGATATGCGCTCACTGCATATTATGCGCGAAACGGGGTGCCCTGTGGTATATGACGCCACCCACTCTGTACAATTGCCTGGTGGGCAGGGCAGTTCTTCAGGTGGTCAACGTGAATTTATTCCAGCCTTGGCGCGTGCGGCCGTTGCCACGGGTATTGCTGGAATTTTTATGGAAACTCATCCCGATCCATCAAAAGCACTCAGTGACGGCCCTAACAGCTGGCCGTTAGACCAAATGAGGCCGTTGCTCGAACAACTGATGGCCATGGATGCGGTGTTTAAGCAACACGGAGAGTTGGGGTAATTTTTTACACGCAACTCATTAACCCCATCACTATGGTCTATAGTTAAACTATAGGCCATAGTGATGGGGTGTTCGTATGGGGCGATTATACAATTATCTGATGCAAAAGCCGTCATCAACGCGCGATAAGTATTTTCTTGATCTACATGACAAGGCGTATGCTCGCGTTGTTGCCCGAGGTGTTAAAATCATCGGTGCAGATGATATTGCGGAAGAGCTAAAACCCCTTCTCGTGCATGAATTATCTTATTCTGATTGTAATTTAGACAAAATTGGGCTGATGTATAAAGCCTCAGCGGAGCTTGATCTTACGCTCGCCAGGCCCTCATTGACGGCAACAGCCAGTGACGAAGAGCGGTGTTCTCGGGGCGAATATGAGCAAAAATTTTCTGCCATTCAAAATATTTTAGTTAATTATCTATTAGGGGAGGATTATGAGCCTAATCCTACGATGGCATTACATCACTGGGAAGTTGCACGGTTGACTTCGGTCTGTGAAAACTATAAACGTGAACTTTGTCAAATCAACGCACCCTATACAAATATAAAACATAAGAAATTAGATGAAATAAATCAGTTATTGGCGATTTTAACCGATAACTCAACCCATAGTGATGATAAAATACCGGCTTTTACTAAACGGTATGAGATGCATAAATCAACGCTTGCAGGAAACAAGCTTGAGTTTGATGCTGGGTTGCATACCCATAAATTATTTAAAGCCAGTCAGAAAAATACGCGATTACTCTCTTTTTTGAAGGATATCTTACATATTCTTGAACAAGTGAAAAAAGCGGCTTTATCCATAATGAAGCAAGAGCAATCAATACAGGAGATCGAGAAGATTGTGCGTCATCCTTAGATGATTTTAGATGATTTTAGATGATTTGGGATGATTTTGAGAGGATCTTGAAAAAAATGCGGAGAGACAGGGATTCGAACCCTGGGAAGGTTGCCCTTCAATGGTTTTCAAGACCATCGCAATCGACCACTCTGCCATCTCTCCGAGGCCCAGAATATTAGCGTAAACGTCCAAGCGTTGCAACAGGGTTTTGCTTTAAAATTTGGCTTTATTTGTCGTTGTGTGTTTAGATTCGCAAAAAGTTCACCAGTGGGTATAATAAGCCCGGTTATTGGGTTGTTCTGATGAAATGCTTAAGTTAGGGATGAGACGTTCGATGAAAGCAATAAAACACCTTGTGGTACTGGGGCTTTTGATAGCACTTGTAGGTTGCAAAAGTTTTTTTGGTTCCAATGCAGAAAAAGACGAGGGAGAGGGACCTTATAAAGGTCTGTCTGCAAAGCAGTTGTATCAAGACGCGCGAACGGCGCTCAATAAAAAAGATTATACAGGGGCTATTAAGCGTCTGGAAGCGATGGAAATCATGTATCCATTTCATGATAACGCCGAAGCCGCTGAGCTTGAGCTGATTTATGCTTATTATCTGAAAGAAGAATACCCTGCGGCTGCAGCTGCGTCGGAGCGTTTTATTCATCTTTATCCACGTGCGAAACGTGTGGATTATGCATATTACATCAAGGCGATGTCCAACTTTCATCAATCGCGTGGGCCTGTCGCAACGCTGTTGCCGATGGATCAGTCTTGGCGTGATCCGGGTACACAGTCACAAGCATATTCTGATTTTGCAACGTTGATCCAACAGTTTCCTCGAAGTGAATACAAAGCGAATGCGCAGCAACATATGATTTATTTACGTAATATGTTCGCCAATACAGAATTGAACGTAGCTAAATATTATTATGAACGACGGCGGTATGTAGCCTCTGCTGAACGTGCAAGTTATGTGCTTCAAACCTATCCACAAGCCGCCAGTACAAAAGAAGCACTCGGCGTGCTCTATCATGCAAATAAAGCTTTAAATCTTACCCAGGCCGCTGATGATGCCTTAAATGTGTATGCAAAAACGTACGGAGGAAAACCTTCAGCCGTGCGTTCAGCAGAAAAAATAGATTTAATGGGTTAGCCTAAGCCTAAATTAAAGCCTAAGGAGTTTATCATGACACAACCGTATATTTTGGTGCTGTACTATTCTCGTAACGGTGCCGTTGCCGCACTTGCCCAGCACATCGCACGCGGCGTGTCTCAGGTGGATGGTATCGAAGCGCGATTAAGAACGGTGCCTCCTGTTTCAACGACGTGTGAAGCGGTCGACCCTGTTGTCCCAGACGACGGTGCGCCGTACGTTTCATTGGATGATCTACGTGGTTGTGCGGGTTTGGTTTTAGGAAGCCCTACACGTTTTGGAAATATGGCGGCACCCATGAAATATTTTTTGGATAGCACGTCGCCTGTGTGGTTATCAGGCGAGCTTGTCGGTAAACCGGCTTCTGTGTTCTCATCAACGTCATCGATGCATGGTGGGCAAGAAAGTACGTTGTTAAGCATGATGTTGCCGTTGATTCATCAAGGTATGGTATTGCTTGGGTTGCCTTATACAGAACCTGCGTTAAGCTCAACCGAGCGTGGTGGTACACCGTACGGTGCGACACATGTCACCGGAGCTTCGGGCGATCATCCACTCACGCCTGATGAAATCACGTTAGCCAAATCTCAAGGCGCACGCGTGGCGCGGATTGCCTTAAAGTTGATGGCGTAGGAGTGATGTGATGCGGGTCATGAGTTTTAATGCCAACGGTATACGTTCGGCGGCTAGAAAAGGTTTTTTTGAGTGGTTTCATCAGCAAAATATTGATTTTTTATGTATTCAAGAAACCAAGGCGCAGCGTGAGCAATTAGAACAAGATGCTACGTTCTTTCCTGAAGGTTACACATGTGAATATGTTGATGCCGTTAAAAAAGGCTACAGTGGTGTGGCGATATATGCGCGTCAAAAGCCGGTCGCTATCACAACAAGCCTTGGGTTTGATACCGCAGATAACGAAGGGCGTTATGTACGATTTGACTATGAAAATTTGAGTGTCGTTTCGTTGTATTTACCTTCGGGTACAACGGGCGATGTGCGACAAACGGTTAAATTTGATTTTTTAGATAAATTTGAAGCGCATTTACGTGAATTAAAGGCACAAGGTCGAGAATGCATTATCTGCGGCGATTATAATATTGTGCACAAAGAGATTGATATTAAAAACTGGCGTGCCAATCAAAAAAACTCGGGGTGTTTGCCCGAGGAGCGTGCATGGCTAGATACCGTGTTTGGGCCGATTGGGTTTGTGGATGCGTTTCGGGTTAAAAATCAAGAACCGGAGCAATACACGTGGTGGTCTAATCGAGGTCAGGCACGTGCTAATAACGTTGGATGGCGCATTGATTATCAAGTGGTGACACCGGGTTTAGCTGATTGCATTGTCGACGTACGTATTGACCGCGAACCGTTTTTTTCTGACCATGCGCCGTTGATGATTGATTATCATTTGTAATATATAAGATAAATAAGGTAAGCCATGCTTAAAGTAGCCAGTTGGAATGTTAACTCGTTGAATGTACGGCTTCTGCCTGTTTTAGCGTGGTTAGATGCATCCAATACGGATGTATTAGCACTGCAAGAAACCAAAGTCCCAGACGAAAAATTCCCGCTTGAGGCTTTTTTAGAGAGCGGGTATCACGTGGCTTTTTCGGGGCAAAAAACATACAACGGTGTCGCGATTATTAGCCGCACCCCGCTCGAAGATGTGGTGATGGATATTCCAGGATTTGACGACCCTCAACGACGTTTTATGGCGTGCACCGTGGCTGGCGTGCGTTTAATTGATTTATATGTTCCCAACGGTTCCGAGGTGGGTTCTGATAAATATGAGTATAAACTCACCTGGCTTCAGCATGTCACCGCGTTTATTCAAGAAGAGCTTGTGCGTTACCCAAACCTCGTTGTGGTGGGGGATTTTAATATTGCACCGGATGATCGTGATGTACACAATCCAGCACGCTGGGAAGGCTCGGTGTTGGTGAGTCCACCTGAGCGAGAAGCTTATCAACAATTATTAGCGCTGGGTTTGTTTGATAGTTATCGTTTGTTCGATCAGCCTCGTGATACATTTAGCTGGTGGGATTATCGAGGGGCCGGTTTTAGGCAAAATCATGGGTTACGTATTGATTTATTGCTTTTGAGTGAATCGCTTAAAGCACGTTGTTTTGAGAGTTATATCGACGCAGAGCCGCGTGCAGCAGAGCGTCCGTCCGATCACGCCCCAGTGTGGGTTATGCTTGCACCGTAATTCTGGTGTAAATTAAAAAAATGATTGAATAAATCAAACAGGGTATTTTAATTGATCGCAATATGTGTTAATATTGGTCACCAAGGCGAGTTTTATACTCATAACTAAAAGGTGACGATTATGCCAATGACACAAGATACAGCACAAACATTGCTTAAAGATTATCAAGTTGAATTAAACAGAGTGGCAGGCAAACTAAAAGAGACAGATAAAACAAAGTCCTCCCCCGTATTGCCGTTTATTCCAAAATTATTGAAAGCATTAAATGCAATTGCTGATTCAAGAGCAATTTCTATTGAGTATTCTTTCGAGACAGCACAAACCGACTTAGCAGCGAGCGTCAAGGAAAAAAAGCCATCGCGCAGTGGTAGTATACCTGAAACTACGCTGGAGTATTTAGCGAGACAATATCACGCTCAAACTCTTTTTGAGCTTCAAAAGCAAATACGGGAAGGCTTAAAGGCTGCACCTATTGCTAAGGTGCCTCCAACAGTTGAAGAATCAGTTGCCAGCGAAACCGTAAGCTTATATGATTCTACAGAAGGACTGAATACAATTGCTGCTGAGAAAGTACGTTATCCATTAGATAACGAATTAGTTAATACCCAGGAAGATGATGCTCCGCAAGCAGAGCAATTTGTTGAAGGTTTGGATTTGTCTTTTTGGTTGAAAGTTGGCTCGTTAAGTGTGGCTCTTGTGGCAAGTATCGCCCTGAGTATTGCAGCTGTCATGACCGCAAACCCTGTTCTCTTGGGTGTAGGCATTGTAGCTACAGCCGTGAGTGGTGTAGCACTTGCCCGAACACTCGGCTTTTTTAACAGTAACCCTGTTACGCATGAAGTGCCTGAAACATCAGAAAAAATACAAGATAAGGGCTCAGCAGTCTCTATGGCGAGTGAGTAATCAGTACAGATAAAAAGCATGATATGAAGAGCCTGTCTTTGACAGGCTTTTTTTATATTTTAAATTTAAGTTTTAGAACATATTGCCGATTATATAAGCACTTACTCATGATCGGATGCTTATATGAAATGCATGATTATTTTACTCACGCTCTTAAGTTTAACAGCCTGTGCGACAACGTCATCTAACGCCACTTCAGAAGAAAAACCAAACTCTGGCCATGTTGAACGCGTTAAATTTGTACGACATGAAGGTCTTAAACAAAAGCTGTATTATCCAGCAGGTTTTTATTCAGAAGATGCGGCGCAAGCTCAAGATCGCTCAGCAAGAGCTTGGTGGAACCAGTAAGCGCGAAGGTAGGTACATGCTTACTGGCCTGTGAAGCTTAGCTCGCATTGATAGCTTGTAGGAGTACTTTAATGTCAGAACTCAAAGATTTGATATCATTTTGCCCATAACACCCGACCTCAAAAGAAAAATTTAATTTAACTAAAGCTTCTTCTAATAACTCTTTGGCTTTGATTTTATTTGTTTTATCAAGATAATGTCCTGCAAAATAAACAGATGTACCATCTAAATTTTGTGTGCACGTAGGACGATCTTGGTAGCGGCTCAACCAATCAATTTTTAAAGCTAATTCACGGCATTTGTCTGCAAGTTCAGCGTTGGTTGCTGCATAAGCGTTCATCGTGATTAAGCTCAAACAAATAGCCATGCTTGTTATTAAAAGACATGGTCGTTTCAACAGGTTCATATAAAGCTCCTTTAATTTTGAATAATAATTAACAGCATGCATCTATTAGTTTTATATAAAATAACGGGAAACAACAAGTGATGTTTATCTTTTCTTGGCAGAAGCTATTTTTTCTGAAAGAATGATGCACGCAAACATGTTACAATAGCTTTAAGTTAGGACGAAATGCTTTTTAAACGACATATGCGCATTGTTAGCGGCTTTATTGCGCTATTTGTGCTGTTACTTGTTTTTGTTTCCTATATGCAGATAGGCATTATCAAGCGCGATCCCTTAGTTTTAATGAACCTTTATTATCAAAAAAAGGTTTCAGATCCTAAAATCGCACGTCAAGCACTTGAACTTATTTTGAAGCAGGATAAAAATTACACGTTGGCTTTAGTTGAGTTGAGCCAATGGTTGGTGCAAGAAAAAGATTTCATGGGGGCGCAGCCCTTGGTCGAGCGACTGCATCAACAATTACCTAATAATAAAAAATATACGTTTCAACTGGCTTATCTTTACTATAAATCCGGTGTGTGGGAGCGTGCAAAACCGCTTTTTTTAACGCTTGCGGCTGATCCCTTGAGTTCGTGGTCTCGACCCGCCCAGGTAGCGTTACGAGGCATGATGTCTTATATACCGAATTACAAAGATTGGGTGGATGCACAGTTTTTTTATCCCGCATGGTCTTCAGATGGCAGTGAGGCCAAAGAGGATGAGCTGGATACGTTCTATCGTTTACGAAAAAAAGATCATACTGCTGCACGCGTTTATATTGAAGCCATGAATCGAACACACCCGAAGCATGTTCAGGCGCTTAAAGAAGCGGGTTTTTTAGCGATGCAAGAAGGACGGATTGATGATGCTGTTGGGTTATTTACGCGCGTTTATGCGATGACGAATGATCCTGCAGAAGCGATGCAAATAGGCTATTTATACAGCAGTCTAAATCAAAATAAAAAAGCGTATCAATATTTTAATCGGGCCACAGTAAGTCAAGATCCTAAACTTTCATGGTTAGCTCAGGATGCAATGACACGTTTTGCAGGCCAACAAACCAAAGCTTTTCCCACGCCGTACTATGGTGAATTTTTTGCTATGCCGTTTACTCAAAATCGTTTTGGGATAACGGTGAGTCAGTTTATTGGCCGGCTTGGCGTGGAGTTATCGCTTCCTATGAGGCCACGTGTCTATACCTTTACACGACGCACACAAGATAATCGTGCCAATAACCTGGGTGAATTGACCCAGCTGTTTGAGGATAATGTTTGGGTAACCGGTGTAGGTGGGCAAATATTCCCTTTCAAAAAACTTCCACTGTTTGTTTATGCTGAAGCAGGCGCTGCACGTGATTTGTATGATCGCGCACGAGAGCGATGGCGCCCTGATTTACGAGCAGGATTTATGTATTATCAGGAGGTAGGTGCGCGCCCAACCTATTTTACTGAGCCCACGTACAGTACGAATTATTATGCTATTTGGTATGCAGAAATGACGTATTTTTCACGCTATGATAATAATGTGATTGCGTCGGTTAGAACGCATCAAGGGATTCGGCTGTTTCAGTATAAAAGCAGTATGATTAATTTATTTGCTCGCGGGCGTGTGATTGAAGACTCACATCGTGATTTTTATAATAATTTTGCAGAGCTTGGCCCGGGCCTTGCGATTATTCCCTCCAACCGTTACAACTTCGAAATTCATTTGGATTATATCAACGGTATGTACCTGCCTGTGGGGGGGCTACAACATAATCCTTATAATAAATATTACAGTAATAAACGCGCACTTTTGCAGTTTTATGTGAAGGTATAATAAGGATATACACGATGCATGATATTATTTTAACGCTTTATTTATTTATGTGGTTCATGCTGGTTGCTCTGGCGATATTGTTTATTATTTCTGGATTAGATGATCTTTTTTTTGATGTTTGTTATTGGGTGCGGTGGCCATATCGGCTATGGAAACAACGTTCTTATACGCCATTAACCTATGATCAATTGCTGTCTGCTCCAGAAAAAGCAATCGCTGTTCTCGTTCCTTGTTGGCAAGAGGCCAATATTATTGGCAATATGTTAAGACATAATTGCAGCTCAATTGATTATGATAATTATATTATGTTTGTTGGGGTGTATCCGAATGATCCGCAGACCATTGCTGAAGTTGAAGCGGTCGCCACACATGATAAACATGTACATTACGTGATAGGCGATGTGGCTGGTCCGACAAATAAAGCTTCAAATTTGAATCAGTTGTATCGAGCGGCTAAACAACGAGAAGATGAGTGTGGCCAGATGTTTGATATTATTCTATTTCATGATTCGGAAGATGTTATCCATCCTCTTTCGTTTAAGTTATATAATTATTTAATCCCACGTAAAGATATGATTCAAATACCTGTATTTCCTCTGGAAGTTTCGCATAGAAATTTTACGCATTGGCTCTATGCCGATGAGTTTGCAGAGGCGCATACCAAAAATATTGTCGTGCGTGAAGCGCTCAAATTGCATGTGCCATCAGCCGGTGTAGGAACAGCTTTGATAAAGCAACGTTTGTTCTGTAAATTCGGCCTCACTTCAAGTTCTGTTGGTTAAAAAAACGATTTTTAAGTCGTTCGCTAGAAAATAATGTTTTCTGTTACTGCTATTTTAGTTTTCAAGCCT